>Ga0208040_1000229_pt1 | contig 74284 bp, 46 predicted proteins | sample AD_UKC083_MetaG_FD_184431 | JGI IMG/M metagenome (GOLD analysis project Ga0208040, IMG submission 184431) | Active sludge microbial communities of municipal wastewater-treating anaerobic digesters from USA - AD_UKC083_MetaG (SPAdes) (version 2) | ecosystem: Engineered > Bioreactor > Anaerobic >...
CGATCTGATAGATGACGGTGAGGAAATTGTCCGACCGCAACCCCTTGCCCCAGTGAATCTCGTCGATCCCGATGGCATGCACGGCCTCCAAGACGCGGTGAGCCAGACCCCACTGGACAAACCAATTAGCACTTTGGCAGTCGCTCGATGCCACTGCCAGAATGGTGGGTGGCCAGAATGGTTCTGGGGCCGCCCCAAAAAAGAGACTCTAATTCGCCTGGTCTGCGGTCGAGGGTGTAGCACGCACGCGATAGAATCTGATCGCCTGATCGTTTGCAGCAACGTCAGTCAGAACGAGTTTTCCGGCCGCATTGGCTCGACCGGTTACCACGCTGTTCCAGGCAGACGGTCTCACCTCCGAAGTCCATTCAAGTTGGCACAGCCATCCAGGAACTGCGCTGATGCTGACGGTTGCTGGACCGTCTGGCTGCTTCGAGACGCCTTCGATATGGACAGCATGGCTCGAGGAAATGCGAAAGAGGCTGCCAAAGTCGAGAGTACCACCGCTCGTCGTCGTTCCATAGATGACGCCGTCGGAGAAGATGGCGAGACTGGAGATTGGCGCGAAGCCGTCCGCGGGGGCCCCAAGGAATTCGTGCGCGACTTGGTATCCGGACCCGTCTTTGGCAACTTTGAAGACAGTGCCGCCATTTGCCGGGCCACCGAGCCAACAGATACCCCAAAGCTGTCCGGTCGAATCCTCGACAAGCCGTCCTAGAGGGCGCGTGCCTCCGTCGACTGCCTTGGGCAAAGCAACAATGACCCTAAGGTCAGTTCCATCCTTGGCCAGGGAATAGACACTTCCACCGTTTCCACCCGTAGCCAGGCTGGTCCCGTACAGACGCCCATCACTCCCTTCGATCAGCCCGCTCCACGGATTTGCCGGCGTCTGTAACGCGCCTGTGAAGGACCTCACAACCGAGTATCCGGAGCCGTCCGGATTGAGGCGGAACACAGTGCCAAGATTGGCGCTGCCACCAATGTATGTAACTCCGTAAATGAGCCCTTCAGATGTTTGCAGCAGATCCCCGTTGGGGTTGCTTGCATCGTTGGGAGCCCCGCCGAACGACCTCAGCACCGTGTATTCCGTGCCGTCCTTGCGAATGCGGAAGATTGTGCCGTTGTTCGAGGAACCCCCGTAGGATGTGGTGCCGTAAAGGAAACCATCCTTGGCTTCGAGCAGCTTGGTTGATGGCACTGCACCATCGGCAGGCTTCCCTCTGAAACTGTAAACCACAGCATAGCCACCGGCATCCGGCGCGACCCGAAACAGGGCACCTTGGCCATGTGTGCCTCCCGCAGTGGCTGTTCCGTAAAGAAAGCCGTCGCTTGCCTGGATAAGACCCGCGACCGGCAACGCTGCGTCGCTTTGAGACTGACCGAGAACGCGGAGGACGCCGTAACCCGACCCGTCCGCCCGAATTCTATAGACGGTCCCAAGATTGTTAATCCCCCCTTCCACGGTCGTGCCGTAGAGGATTCCGTCCTTCCCAACCACGACGCCTTCGCGAGGTGTGATGGCAGCGGAACCACTCTCGGAGAAGCTCCTGAGAATCTGCAAGCCGCTCCCATCCTTCTGCATTCGAGCGACTGTGCCATCATCGAACGCGCCGCCGAGTGCAGTCGTGTAGTACAGTTGCCCATCCGGCCCCTCGACAAGCGCTGTGATGCCTGTGCTTGGGCTTCCAGGACTCGTTCCGAAGTCCTGGACGACGGAAAACTCCGAGCCGTCCTCTCTGAATCGCATCACCGAGCCTTTAAGGTTCGCTCCCTCAGACGAAGCGATCACGTAGAGCATTCCATCGCTGGTCTGACAAACGCCGGCAAGAATCCCTGCTCCTTCACTCGGAACTAAGGAGCGCAGAATCGTAAAGCCAGTGCCGTCAGGGTTGATGGCGTACACTGCACCTGCGTCGCCCAGGCCATACTCTCCCAAAGTGCCATAGAGCCGTCCGTCCCTTCCCTCGATCACCCCTGCGAGAGGCCCTTGGCCTTCCGTTGCGGGAACGAAGCTCTTCAGAACTTCGTAACCAAAGCTGAACTTCGTGATCCGAAATAGGGTGCCCGCATCCTCTGTACCGCCGTAACGGGTTGTCCCATAAAGCATTCCATCCGACCCTTCAATCAGGAAGCACCGAGGTCCCCGCGCGTCCGCGGGGCTGTCACCGAGTTCCCGCAGAACCGTGAACTCAGTGCCGTCGGTATTGACGCTGAAAATCGTTCCTCCGTCGTAGGCACCCCCTGAAAAGGTTGCGCCGTAGAGCACACCGTTGCTGGCCCGCACGAGTCCGCCAGCGGGCTCGCGGCCCTCCGAACCATCCGCGGCCAATTCCTTGATGACAGCGAAATCCGAGCCGTCAGGATTGATCTTAAAAACGACACCGTTGGTGCCGTATCCGCCACCGGCTGCCGCGCCATAGAGAACCCCCGCCTCGTCTTGCGCCAACCCGCCAATGGGGCGACTGCCATCGAATCCACTGAAGTTATGAAGAACCACAAAATCCGAACCGTTTCGCTCGACTCTGTAGAGCGTGCCGGCGCCGGCTGATCCACCGTAGAGGGTCGATCCATAGAGGCGCCCATCCAAACCGATCAGCGGAGTCGCGTTTGGATACGCCCCGCTGTCGGCACTCGCGCCAAACGAATGGACCTGTTCGTAAACAACTTGGGCATCCAGCGCACGCATGCCCAAGAGCAGCAATGACGTCCAAATAAGGCACGGCCTTAGGAAACGCTTGTCAAACGAGGGGAGCAGCATGGTTTTATGCATGGCAGGATTGTGTCTTACGGCTCAGATCACTTACATTTACAAGCGCTTCTGATATCCGGATTTGGCCCCTCTTGTAAAGGACAATCTCAGCAAAAAAAACGCGACCCGCGAATCCTCAAACTCCGCCACCTCATGCTCACCGCACCGTCCGGACTGTCAATCCGGTGTCGGTATGCACGTCCCCCGCCTCGGTGCCGGCAAGGATCAGCCCGGAGAGCAGGCGAGCGCATCCAACCAACGCCAGACACGCAGGGCCTCGGTCACACTCCAGGCTTGGGCGTCACAGCCCCGCTGCCTGTGGGGCGCGTCGCCGTCCAGAATTTCGGGCAGATGGCCCAGGCAGCCTCGATCGAGCAACGATTCCGAGCCGCCCAAATAAGCCTGGGCGGCAGCCTGGGCGCCGGGCGCACAGTCCCAAGCCCGGACCATGGCTTCGCAGAAGATGGGCAACATCCATACCCAGGCCGTGCCGTTATGGTAAGCGGGCTTGCGCTGGGTGTCTTCGTCTCCGGCGTAGCGCCCCCAGTAGGGATGCTTCGGATCATTCAGGGTGCGGCCATCGGGACCGTGAATTGCGAGCGGGGGGTCAACGGGCAGCGGCGCTAGGGATCGCAACGCGCCCGGCACAAGCAGATGCTTGCGGGCGGCTTCCGCGGTGCGTCGGGCCTGCTCGCCTGCGATCAATCCAAATGAGATGGAGAACAGGCAATTGGGGCGAAGCGCGCGCTGCGGGGTGGCGGACGCGGCGCTCTGGCGCGGCCCGGCCTCGAGGACATCCGCCGGCCATCCCTGGTCCTCGAGCCAGAAGTGCTTCGAGAGTGAGGACTGGGCGCGCCGGGCGAGCTGATCCCAGGGCTCGGCGGCGGGCGGCAACCTCAGCCGATCGAGGTGCCGGAGAAGACGAATCCAGAGGGCTTGTATTTCGACCGGGTACCCCTCGCGGGGCGTGCCGGGCGGGTGGTTGGTGTCCATCCACGTGAAATGGCTCGGACTCCAGATCAGGGCCGAGGCCGGGTCCATGCGGATTCCGTTCGGAGTGCCCCGCGCATAGCCGACAGCGATCGAACGGAGCACATCCGCGATCGTGCGTCCGCCCGCATCCACGCGCAGCGCATGGAGCATTTCCGAATCGCCCGCGGCTAACTCCTCGCAAACAATGCCATACCAGAGGGGCGCGTCGGAGGTGTCGCGATTCGACGCGTCCTCGCCGTGGATTGCATTGGGGAGAGTGCCATGCTCTTCGAAGCGGCCGAAGGCCTGCAGCAGATGAATCACGGTTTCTCGCATCCCGGCCGCCAAAAGGCCCCGTGCGCAGATGAGCGTGTCGCGGCCCCAATCCAGGAACCATGGATAGCCCGCAATCACTGTGCGGACAGCATCTCGGCGGACAACGAACGCGCCCGCGGCAGCAGCCAGGCGCTCCTCGAATCCCGCCTGCCTCTGCTCCCGCTGGGCAGGGCCCAGCACCTCCTCCGGGGTCGGATCCCTGGGGTCGGCGCAAACAACAAGAGCCACGGCACGACCCGGATCGAGGCACAGTTCGAACCAACCCGGACTGAACGCGTCGCCGACGCCAATCTGCCCGCGCGATTGCTCGATGGGATGCGGAATACTCTCGCACCACTCGGGCTGCGGATGGTACTCGCCGGCGTCGGTCCAAACCCGCAGTTCCCGGTCCGCGGTCGGCGTGAAAACGAAACCGGACCGACCGGACGGGGCATTCGAGTGCGCGGGATCGGAGAGATCCGGACGGCACGCGCGCGATCGAGTGCCGGACTGCGTCGGATGCGCAGCGAGAGACTGGCAGTGTTTGGCGAAGTGGCCCTCGACCCCGCTGCCGCGCTTCGTCTCCGCGTGGAATCCCCTGTCCTCGATATCGACGCGCACGGTCAAACGGACATCGGCTTCCGGGGGCAGGCTCTTGCGGTCCGACCCCGCCCCGTCGACCCGGCTGAACCGGAGCACAGTGGTGTTGCGACCGGGAATCATCCCGACTTCGAGGCCGATCTCGACCTCACGTCCGTCTCCGGCGTGGGCGAGGAACCGCCACCGAGCGGGGGGACCGTGCGAGAAGGCCAACAGATTGCCGGCATCGAGGGGCGAAATGAAACCGTCGGCATTGATCCAGACTCGAGCCCGCTTGGCGAAGACATGGCGATCCACCGGAACGCGCGGGTGCAGGTTTGCCGCGAGCAGGCAGTCGTACTTGGATTCGATCGAACCGAGGTCGACACGCAGGCGCGCCATGCCACCGCGCTCGTTGGTGAGCAAGACCACGGAATCGGGCGCGGGTAGTGCCGACCGTTCGCCCTCATGCGGTCTCGCCGGCAGAAAACGCACTGGGGCCTCGGCGCGGCGGTCCGCTTCGTTCACGAATCGATCGACCGTTAGACTCGCATCGCCGATATCGCCTCGGGGCGCAAAGCAGGCGATGTGCCCCTGGGCGGTTGGGATGGACACCGCGTGCTGCGGGACCGATGCGGTCGGCGGGCTGGCAGCCAGCGTTGCGCGAAAGGGAGCGTCATCACGGACCAGGAGCCAATGCTCCGGCGGCACGGGCACGACACGATTCCGTTCCGGCCACTCCCAGGTCACCACCCTCGGGAATGCGGTCGTCGCCGCATCAAGAGCGGATTCGACATCCTGGCCTGCCGTAGCGGGCGTCAGGTAAGTGAGCGCGCTCAAGTAGGCCGCGGGGTTCTCCGAGAAGCGCTTCCCCAGCGAGACCACGTCGATGGCGCCGAGCATCTCGACCGGCAGGTGGTGGCACAGCGTGCTGAGCGCCCGTGCTTCGCACGCCTTGCGGCGCCGATAGGCCTCGCCCGCCAAGCCACGCGGGCCCCGGCTGGACGCCAGACAAAAGACGGCTGCCGGCGGCAGGGTCACGATCAGGTTCGCGCCTTTGAGGGCGAAATCCGGAGGCTCCTGATCCAGCAGATCGACCAACGCCGATCCACCGTTAGCGCCGGACGGCAGGCTGTCTGCATGAAGCCGGAGGGGCTGCGGCGACGCGACGTCGGTGTTCGCCAGGACAAGGACCTCATCAAGGCCTTCCGCGGAGACCCGCCGCAAGCCGTAGACGGGCGAGCCTGGCTCGCTCAAGCGAGTCAGCCGGGCCCCGTCGAAGAAGCACGGATGATCGGCCAACAACCGGTTCAGCACCGACAGCTCCGACACGATATTGTCCGCGCTGTCCCAGGCCAAGCCACGGCTTGAATGGACATTCACGCGCTCTGGAGCGAGCCATTCAACGCCGCAGGTGAAACCGAAGGCGCCGTTGACACTGGCAAGGGCGCAGAGACGATTGCGCAGGAGGGACCAGGCGCGTCCTTTGGCCGCAAGCCGCTCGTTGTCATGGGTTTCGCTGTAGTGGACAAGAAGCCCGACGCGCTGACTCTGGCGCAATGCATGGTCCAGGTACCCGGCCACCTGGACGCCATCATAGTTCTGAAACAACTCCGAATAGGCCCATTGGAGACCGCCCTCGGTCAGGAGGCTCTCGGTCGTCTCCCAGGCGCCTCCCAGCCCCTCGAGCAAGAAGACGGTGTCCGGGAACACCTGGCGCACACGGGCGGTCACGTACTGCCAGACCGGCAGCGGAACCTGGTACCCCGCATCGCAGCGGAAGCCATCCACACCCCGCCGACACCATTCGAGAAAGACATCCCCAAAATGACGGCGCAGTCCTGGGTGATGCTGTTCGAGCTCGACGAGGTCTTCCCAAACGGTCCCCCAGGCGCTGGGGCTCTTCAACCGGCCTTCCCGATCCCGCGCAAACCACTCCGGATGCTCTTCCTGGAGCGTCGACCCCCAGCCGGTGTGGTTGATCGCCATGTCGAGGAACAGCCGGCCCCCGCGCTCGTGCACGGCCCATGCCAGCTCGCGAAATTGATCCAAACCCGTCGTGCGGCGATCGAATTCAACAAGCGCGGGATCGATCGCCAGCAGATCGCCGGCGGCGTACGGACTGCCGAACCGCCCGAAGCGAGCGTACACGGTGGGCGTCGGGTTGACGGGCAACAGGTGCAGAATCCGGCAGCCAAGTGTGCCGAACACATGGGGCAGCGCGCGGACCAGGTCCCGCAGCTTGCCCGAGGGTGGGATGACCGTGTAGCCGCGCCGATCGAGGACTTCAAGGCGGGCGTCCAGCTTCGGATCGACCGTCGAAGTCGCGGTGCGGGTGGGACCGAACATGCGCGTGAAGGCGCAGTAGATGATGTTGCCGGTCCGGCAGAAATCCGGTTGCACGTTGATGCTGACATCGGGGCCCTCCGGCCAGTGCTGCCACCCGCGCTCGTCGCGGACATAGGCCTTCGCCCGAAAGCACCCCACCTCCGCCAGCGGAACTTCGCAGTTCCACCTCGACCCTTCGAGCTTCAACGGAATATCGTGCCATGAACCCAGGGCCGGCGGGCGCTCGCGTTCGACCGAGGCGATGATCTCCGAGCGGGCGGCGGCGGCCCGCCCGAGGTTGGTTCTCAGGAATGCCCGCCAACGCGGTGGCCACGGCTGGTCATCGCGGCGACGCAGAGTGAAACGGACAATGTCGCCGACGAACCGCACCTCACGCTCGCCTGGAGCAGGACTCTGAATCATATCGTTCACACGCGCGAGACTGCACGGCATAGCATCAACCTACCCTGTTCTCCGAGGCCGCCCCTGCGGGAGGGCCGATCCCGCGGCTGCGCATACGCGTCAACCTTGGGGCGGCTGAGATGCGGACCTTTCGCTGAAGCTGCCCGGGCACAAACGTGTGCGGTAGCGCGAAGCGTCTGGAGTGCGTGTGCTTCAGCACCGCTTTGGCGTGGTATATGGCAATGCACAGGGAAGCACCCTCGGAAAGCGGCGATAAACCGCCGCACTCCACACGCTCCGCGACCTCGACGCCGACCTGAGCGTGGACGAATGCCGCAAAAAACTACGGCCCAATGAGTTAGACAACAACGACGACGCTGCTTCCAGGAACCACTCATGCGCTTTGCTTAGGGTCTGTGCAAAAATTCCGGTTTTGCTGGAGGGGATTTAGACAGTGTGTTACCTGTCAACCGCTCGTAGGCCTCGAGGTACTTCTCCTGCGTCTTCGCCACCACCTCGGGAGGGAGGGCCGGCGCGGGCGAAGTCTTGTTCCAATCGAGCGTCTCGAGATAGTCGCGCACGAACTGCTTGTCGAAACTCGGCTGGCTGCGACCCGCCACATACTGGTCGGCCGGCCAGAAGCGCGAGGAGTCGGGCGTGAGCACCTCATCGATGAGAATCAACTGTCCGTCGAACAGACCGAACTCGAACTTGGTGTCGGCGATGATGATCCCTCGCTCGCGGGCATAATCGCGGGCATTGGTGTAGAGGGCCAAGCTCGCGGCCCGAGCCTGCGCGGCCAGTTCAGGACCGACAATTCCGGCCGCTTCATCGAAGGAGATGTTCTCGTCGTGGCCGCTCTCGGCCTTGGTCGCCGGGGTGAATATGGGTTCGGGCAACTCCGCGGATTCGGTCAGCCCGGCGGGGAGCGCGATGCCGCAGACGGTCTGGCGGGCACGATACTCCTTCCAGCCCGAGCCGGCCAGGTAACCGCGCACGACGCATTCGATGGCGAGCGGTTTGGCTTTCTTGACCAGCATACTGCGTCTGGCAAGCGCCGCGGCGTGGGGCTGCAGGACCGCCGGCAGAGGCGCCTCAGGCCCGGCCAGGAGATGATTGGGGATGAGACCCGCGGACCGTTCGAACCAAAAATGCGACAGTTGTGTCAGGACTTCGCCCTTGCGCGGAATGCCGTTGGGCATGATGCAATCGAAGGCGGAGATGCGGTCGGTGGCGACGAGCAGCAGGGCGTCACCGAGATCGAAGATTTCCCGCACTTTTCCGCTTTTGACTTTGGCAACGCCGGGCAGATCAATCTGCAACAGTGGTTCGCAAAGCATAATGGGGCGGAGTCTACCGAAGCGCCTCGAGAGAATCCAGAACGTCATGTGACAAACCGGATGGGCTTTGCTTTTCTTTGCTGGCATCCGATGCGGCATCCCTCCATGATCTCCGCCGGCATATGAAGTTGCATTCGCTGGCCGGCAAACCGCCGCCGACTGACCTGCTCATCGACGTCAGCAAGCTCGAGAAAGCCTACTTTGAAGGCAAACCGGACCCAGCGGACCCACACCAGTGGGTCAGTTTTGGGACGAGTGGGCATCGGGGCACGCCGCTGAACGGGACCTTCACCGAAAGCCATATCGTGGCCATCACTCAGGCGATCTGTGACTATCGCCGGCTCAAGGGGATCAACGGCCCACTGTTCATGGGCAAAGACACGCACGCGGTCTCGCGTCCGGCGGAACAGACGGCCCTCGAAGTCCTGGCCGCCAACGGTGTCGAGGCCCGCATCCAGTCTGGGGACGGCTTCACGCCTACTCCGGCGCTTTCCAGGGCGATTCTGGCGTGGAACGACGGCGGCGAATCCGCCACTGCCGACGGGATCGGGATCACCCCGTCACACAACCCGCCCACCGATGGCGGCTTCAAGTACAATCCCCCCAATGGCGGCCCGGCGGACACCGACGTGACAACCTGGATACAGAATCGGGCCAACGAGCTGTTGCGCAGCGGCAACCGAGAGGTCAGGCGGGTTTCCTATGCCGCCGCCTTGAGGCAATCCACGACAAGCCAATACGACTTCGTTCAGAACTACATCGACGGTCTTCCCTCGGTCCTGGACCTCGATGCCATCCGGGATTCGAAGGTGCGGATCGGGGTCGATCCGCTGGGCGGCGCCTCGGTTGCCTATTGGCAACCGATTGCCGAGCGCTTCGGTCTCGAGCTCACCATCGTGAACCCCAAGATCGATCCCACCTTCAGCTTCATGACGGTGGATCACGACGGCGTCATTCGGATGGATTGCTCGAGCCGATGCGCCATGGAGGGTTTGGTTCGGTTCCAGAAGGACTTCGAGATCGCGTTCGGCACCGATCCCGACGCCGACCGACACGGCATTGTCACGCCCTCACACGGTCTGATGGACGCCAATCAGTACCTGGCCGTGGCGATCCATTACCTGCACACCCGCCGACCGGCTTGGCCCTTGACTGCGGCCATCGGCAAGACCGTGGTCAGCAGCGCCATGATCGACCGCGTGGCCCAAAGCGTTGGCCGCCGCCTGGCGGAGGTCCCGGTCGGCTTCAAGTGGTTTGCGGGCGGATTGCACCGTGGCACCTACTGCTTCGGGGGCGAAGAGAGCGCCGGCGCCAGCTTTCTGCGCCGAAACGGCTCGGTCTGGACCACCGACAAAGACGGACTTCTTCTCGGCCTCCTGGCGGCCGAGATCAAAGCGAGAACCGGCCTGGATCCTGCCCAGTATTTTTACCATCTTTCAGCGATTCTCGGCTGTCCCCACTACAGACGACTCGACGCCAAGGCGACCCCGGAACAGAAGAAACTGCTCAGGCAGGTGAACGCGGACGCGGTGATCCTCAAGGAACTCGCCGGCGAACCGGTCCGGGCTATCACAACCCGCGACCCGGAGAACGGGAACCCCATCGGCGGTCTGAAGGTGACCGCGCCGAACGGTTGGTTCGCAGCCCGGCCGTCCGGAACCGAGAATATCATCAAGCTCTACGCCGAGAGCCTCGAGAGCGAGGAGCATTTGCGGCGCATCGTCAAGGACGCCTGTGACGTCATCGGACAACTCAGCGGCGACATGACGCTCGGACTTGAAGACGGGAATAGTACATGCAGACCGAACGCATGATCGAACTCAAACGGATCGTCGCCGCGGATAAGGCCGCCGCCTACAGTGAACTGGAGGCGCAGTTGCGCGCGCTGCTGGCAGGCGAACGGGACTTCATCGCCAACGCCGCCAACACCGCCGCCCTCCTCTATCACACGGTGCCCGGGTTGAACTGGGCCGGATTCTACCGCCTTGTCGGCGAGGTCCTGCTCCTCGGACCGTTCCAGGGCAAACCGGCGTGCGCGCGGATTCCGATAGGCAGTGGCGTCTGCGGCGCGGCGGCGGAACGGCGCGCGTCGGTCCGGGTGGCCGATTGCCGCGCCTTCCCCGGCCACATCCCCTGCGACCCGGCGTCGAACTCGGAGCTGGTCGTCCCGCTGCTTCAGGAGGGGCGCCTGCACGGGGTGCTCGACCTCGATAGCCCGGTCCGGAACCGCTTCGACGCCGCAGATCAGGCGGGTCTGGAGCGATTGGCCGCCGTGTTCACAGCCGCGATCGACTGGTGATCGCAATGTTACGGCTCGGTCCGAAGCCGCATCGACGGCAAGAAACTCACACGCGGACTCAGATCGGTCTTCGTTGTGCTCTGCGCGCCCTTCAGTTTCTTGTCGGGAATCTCGCAATGCGGACATCTCACAAGACTTCGCGGACCTGGTGCGCGCGCGCCGCTTACCAGGGACTCGTGCGGTACTTCGCCCAGTTCGACGCAGCTCCCTTGATCTTCCTGCCGGAGCCGCCGGCCAATCCCCGCGCCATGGCTCAGCCGGCAGGAATCCTCGTTTCTTGGTTTCCCCCCCGCGGCTCAGGGCGGCAGCGGGGCGGCGACGGGATACCAAGTCTATCGTTCAACCGACGGTTACAGGTTCGGCGAGCCCGTCGCCACATCCGGCACATCGCTCCTGATCACAGACCTGCCCCCTGACACCACGGTCTCACTCGGGCGGCATCGGCGGGACGGGCAAGGCGGTCTGTTTTGCACCTCGTCAGTCCCGACGGAAGACTCGCCACCAGTCGCAGCCATGGCGAAAGGCTGCCCGACCTGGCCCACAACGCCAATCCCAGAACCGATCCGGTTCAGCGCGCGGTCCCTGGCGCGGTCAGAACGGAAAGCCGACCGAGAAATGCAGCGATCCGGCGCGATCGCGGTGGCGCCTGTTGAGGTTGTAGCCGTATTCGAGCCGCACCGGGCCGATGGGAGTGCGCCAGCGAATGCCGGCTCCGACGGACGCCACCACCTCGCTGGCGGGATACTCGGCGATGTCGCGCGCGAGACCGGCGACGTCGAGGAATCCCACGAAAGACCAGCGCGGAGTGAGTCGCTGTTCGATCTCCGCCTGGCCCAACAGGTAGCTTTCGTCACCCACAAGCCTCCCGGCCGGGTCGTAGGATGCAGCTTCCCCCTGGACGTACCCCCGGACCGAACTGGCGCCGCCGAGGAAGAACCGTTTGTTGAACGGCAAGTCGTCCCCCACCAAACCGGGCGTGGTCACCCAGGCGTGGGATGCGCCGAGATGCGCGATCAGAGTCCGCGACAGCGGTCGGTGCCAGCTTCCGCCCAACTCGAAGCGGGTGTAATTGGCCGTGCCTCCGAACGTGTCGGTCGCCAGTTCCGTTGTGACGAAAAGCCGATACCCTCGAGACGGATAAAGGGCATTGTCCGTGCGATTATGATCGAGCGTCAGGCCGACTGACGATGCGCTGGCACGTTTCCGCCCATAATCGGGATCGAAATGGCTGTCGTCGGCCGAGAGTTCCTCGAATGTGAAACGGAGGCCGATGGAACTGTGCAACGAGGGAACCAGCCGCTGATAGCTCAGGCTTGCCCCGGATTCACGACGGGTGAATGTGGTCTCCTCCCGCCGCCGGTAAAAACCGAGCCCCGTCACTTCTCCCAGGGGACTGAACACTTGGGGGATGGTGTAGGCGTATTCGAGCTTGGTGCTCTTGAGCGATTGCGCGGCCACCAGACGCTGCCTGTGGGCGAGGCCGAACAGGTTGATCTGCTCGAGCTCGAAACCGCCCCAGAGCAGGTCGTAACTCCCCCAACCAGCCAGCAGGCTGGCCTCGATCGGCTTGGCCTCGCGCAACTCGAAGCGGACGTCACGCGCGTCCTCAGCCGTTGCAGGGGCGATCTCGGCCTCTGCCCGGTCAAAGACCCCCAGCCGCAGCAACTGCAGGCGCGTCTCGTCGATGGCCAGCCGATCGAGCGGCTCGCCCCGAATCAGCGGCACCCGCTTGCGAACCAGAGATTCCCGAGTGCGGTTCAGGCCGTCGAACGTGACCTCGCCGACCCGGAACGGGGCCCCTCGTTTCACACGGGCCAGCACCCGGACCTCGACTTCGTTCTCGGTTTCCCGGAGCGTCTCCGTCTCGATCGTCACCCGCGCGTCAGGGAGTCCCTTCGCGTACTCGGCGTTGCGAAGCGATCGGATGCACTCCTGCTCCCACGCCGGCGAAAAGGGCTCGCGCAGCAAGGTGGTTTGGACGGAACCAACGGGGCCCTGGAGCGGGTCTTGGTGACGCGTCTCCAACTGCGTCACCCACCAGCGCCGGTTTTCCTCGACACGCACGGCCACGCTCACCTTGCCGGTGAGGGGGTCTGTTTGGACAGACTCCCGTTCGACCACCGCGTCCCGATAGCCCAATCGGCGCAGTTCCTCGCGGAGACTTGCCAGCCCGCGATCGAGCCGGGCGGGTGTGTACACCTTCGGCTTTTTCTGAGGCACCACCATGTCGGGCACCAGGAAGCAGCCGGCCGCTTTCGCTTTGGACAGGGCAGTCAAGCCGGTGAAATCCAGTCGTGCGTAGTAATGAAACGCGCCGCGATCGAGCAGGAACACCGCGCGTCGTGCGCGCCAATGCGCCGGTGCCTCGAGGGGAGCCTCCGGCCTGGCGGACAACACCGATTCAGTCCCGTCGTCGCAGAGCACCTGCAACTCGATGGCGGGTTCGAGGTAGCCCTCGCGCTGCAGGGCGGAAAGCAGGAGCAGGGCTGCATCCTCGAGAATGCGCGAATCCAGGAATTCCGGGGGTCGCGAGTCCGGCTGCAGCACCCGCAACTGCTGTTTGAGGCGCAGATTCCCCAAGAAACCATGGCCTCGCACAATCAATCGAGCCGGTTTGATCTTGGGCTCGGTTAGCGAATTCGGTGCGGTCGGTGGACTGGCCCCAGTCCGGTTTGGACTGCCGAGGAGAAGGGCCGCAGCGAGACGAGCCGTCCAAATCCACGCCTTGCCTCGGGGACGGTTCATCGGCGCAAGACTCTCCACTTGACCCCGGCGCTCAGCTCGTCGAACTCATCATACTCGGCCACCAGCGACCACGTGTCGGTCAGCCTGTATTCGAGATGGCGAGTCACCTTGCCGCGCGCGGAGACACGCTCGCCGGCGCGATAGATGATCTGCCCCTCGCCGGACCCCGGTTTTCCAAGCTTGTTCATCAGATCCTTGCCCAGGAGGATGGCGAGCTTCGAGAGGCGGTCAGCAGCCGTGGCGTCCATTTGCTGGCGGGGAAGTTCGCCCACAGTGATCATCAACAGGATGTCCTCGGAACTCAGCGGCGGGCTCGATGAAAACCGGATCACAGGGTCTGTCAGAGTGCCGCTCGCATCGAGAATGAGATCGTATCCAAACGCCCGCGCGCCGGCCGAGGCCTGCACGCGAGGCCGCGTGGGATCGGTCTCGGTGAAAGTCACCAGCCCCTGGCGCACCGGCAGTGTCGCATACGGAAAGGTGAGATTGCCGCGCACCACGCGCGCGTCGCCAAGCAACACCGGGTCGCGCAGTGTGCCGCGCAGCTTGAGATGCACCGAGTGCACGCCGGTATAGAACGGGCTGCGCGCATGGATGCATTCGTCGCCCTGGATGTCCACATCGAGCCTCCAGCCGGCGAATGGCTCCTGCACGACGCTGAAGAACGGGGGCGGGCGCTCGGGGGCCCGCAGGCGGTTGCCCAGCACGGCCTCGAGATCGCTGAGCACAAAGCTGCGCCCCAACACAACCGTCCCCGCCAGACTCGGCGCATCGGTCTGCCCGTGCTGCAAACGCAGATCGAGGTCGCCGCGCACGATCAGGTCGGCCTGTCGAACGAGCGCGAGTTGCGTCCCGCCCAGGCGGATGTCGAACGCCGGCGTTCTCCATTCGATCCCGGAGACAGCGGGCAAGTCGAACCAGCCTTCGATCTGAGCGGTGGTGCCCCCGACGTCGGCGGCCACCCCCTCCAACCGCGCCCGCCGATCACGCAGCACCATGCGGCCGTGCAGGTCTCGCAGCGGTCCGATGAACGGCAAGGGACGCGTCCCGAAGCCGCCAAACTCGAGATTGCCGCTCCAGCGCCAGCCCGCCAGGAGTTGCACATCGGCGCTGAGGGTGCCTTCGGGCCGCAGTTCGGGGACGAATCTCGACGCCAATCGAGCCAGCGGCAGCGCATCGAGACGCGCGGAGCCGCTCAGGTTCGCGGGGTCAGCCTCGAACGCCCCTCGCAGGGCCGCGACCCAGAAGTCCCTCGACACCGGCAGCGCGATCGAGACATCGAGGGGCGCGCCTTCCACCTCGAGTCGGGCCGAGTCCAGGCGCACATGGTCCGCATCCGCCCGCAGAATCAGGTCCACGTCGTCGATCCGAGGCAGCCAGCCCGCCAACGGGGAACTGGTCAGAGTCAGCAGGTTGGACGCGCGCAGACGCATTTCACCGACAGGCGCAGCCGGCGTGCCGGACACCGAACCCTCGCAACGCAGGTTGGCGGCGGCAAAGCCCAACCGCTCCAATCCAAGCATCTCGATCGTCGGTGTCAGTGCCAGCGAGAAATCCAATTCAAGCCCCCGACCCGACGAAAGGTGCCAGAGCCGCCCCGTCTCGAGGAAACCGCACACGAGGGGAATGCCGCCCTCGATGCGCAGGGCCTCAGCCTCGCCCTCGAACATTCGAAACTCGGCGATTTGCAGGCCGCTGTCATCGCCCTTGAACCTGGCGTTCATCCGGATCGGGAAATCCGGAGCCGCCTGCCACCAACCGCTCGCCGCCACGGTGAGCATCGCCGGACCGCGCCCGCCGCTGACCTCGACCGCCAGCGACTCGAGGGCGGCCATCGGGAGTCGACGCGCAAGAAAAGCGTCGAGAAACCGAGTGTTAAGATTTGTCACTGCAAGAGTTGCTTGGGCGCGCGCGGGCCATTCAATGAGCCCTTCGAGAGCGATCTGCCGCCGGCCATCTGCGAGTGTCAGCGGGGAGGTCTGGACACTCCATCGCGGACCGGGCAGCGGCGCTGCTGGAGCGAGAATCTTCAGGCGTGCCGGTTCACGCAAAACCAGCGGCGGCTCGTCGAGCGCGCGCAGGCTCAAGGCGCTGAGCGTGAGGTTCGACAGGTCCTCGATTGTTCCGCTGAACGCCGCCTTGCCACCATCGGTTGTCAGAATGACTGAAGACCAAATCCTCTCCGCGCGATCCCCTTCCCAACGCCCGGTCAGATCGAACGTCTTAAGGCCGCGGACGGATCCGCCGGACACCGTCACCGTCCCGCGATGCTGCAGATTGGTCCATGCACCGGAGACGGTCGCGCGGGCGGTGGCAGATTGGAATGTCAGAGGCCATTTCCCCAGGAACGGCAGCCCAGGTTCGATGACGGCCTCGAGTTGGGCATCGGACAGTGTTCGGCCGGCGGGGTCCAATCCGCGCCCAACCACGCGGAGTTCGGAGCCGTTTTCCCAACGCGCGCTAACGGCGCACCGTTCGATCAACCGCCCCGAGGTTCGTCCACTCAACTCCAAAGTCGAAACATCGATCCAGCGGCTGGTCAGAGCCTTCCCGGCGAACTCGAATTCCGCGCGCGGTTCGAGTCCTTCGCCCAGTGTCAGCAGCACGTCGCCCTGAATCCGGCCTCCCATGTCGATCCAGGACTGCGCATCCAGGTCCGCCTGCAGCGTGAGTCGCGCCGGGCGGTCGATCTGCCGGCTTGCCCAACGCCAAGTCACGGGATTCGAAAGCACGGCATCGATGGTCCCGATCCGGGCTTCGAAGCCGGTGACGCTGATTTCCGTTGGATTGACCAGAGCCTCGATATTCAGCCGACCGGGTGGCAGGTCCACGCTGGCCGGTTCCGTGCGACCGCTGACGCGCAACTCGAATCGGCCTTCTGTCCCGAACAAGCGGACCTGTCCAAGCACATTCGAGCACCCCGGCACCCCAAGAACCCGCCCCGACAGCTTGACTTGCGGCGCTTCGAGTTCGACGCGGTCCGGCCACAACCCCTTGCTATTGCGCCCATGCTTCGCCCGGAGGTGGACAACGTTGTCGAGCCAGAACCCCACGCCTGTCAGACCCCATTCCGATTCCCCGGCGTGCAATTCGGCCTTCAATTCAACCTGCCGCGACAGGTCCTGAAGCCGAAATGAGAGCCGGCCCGGTGCATGGGCTGCGATGCTGATCCGCGTGTTTATACCAAGTTGGCCGATTTCCGCCGTGGCCTTCAACTCGCCCGCCCGCCAACGCAGTTCGGGCACGAGAATCTCATGCTCCGAAAGCACGATGCGGCCTTCATTCAAGTCGAGGGGGGGCAGCCACTTCCTGAGTCCGGGAATCAGTTCGTTCGCCGCATCGAGCATCCCGGACAATCGCGCCGGCAGCTTGCCCCCCCTCTTCTCGGAGGGATCAGCCCTCTTGGGCAAGACGACGCAGCCTGTGAGGCGGATGATCGCATTCGTATCGGGAGCGGGGTTGAGCCAGCGTCGCCAAGCCCAGGCAATGGGCTGCGGCAGGCGCATGTCGCGAAGCGTGATGTCCATTGTATCCGATTGGAAATGAACTTCCTGCAACTGAAGGGTCGCATATCCAATCCGATCGATCGCGCCGGCCTGAACCCCAAGCCGCGGGAGTCCCAACTTGAGCGCCGGAGGAAGCCAGAACGGCAGCAGCGCCACAGCGACCAACGTGGCCGCCGCAGCCGCGCCCAACACGCGCAACGTTCGAACAACGCGTTGCGATGTCGTGAGTTTGGCGGCGGGACGATTCACAGACACACCGCATTAAGGAGACGCGGCGGGCGCCGTGTCAAAGCGATATGGAAATCGCGCTTGCCACAGTGTGTCCGTTCGTGGATTCTGCACGAAACGCAACCGGAAACGCGCGGCCATGTCGGGATCGGCAGTCATGCGATCGCGAGGGGCGGGCATCGGGGCTTGCGAGTTGACTTCGCAGCCTGCGTCGCGCCTAGGATTCGCACCACACCGCATAGTCGTGCGAGGGGTAACAGGACCACAATCATGAGAAAACACAAATCGGCTTCAGGAAGGGCGATACGCCGTGGCGCTTCATGGCGTGATGGGAGCGGTTTGGCGCCCGCGGTGATGTGCGCTTTGTTGGCTCCGACGCACGGTTACGGCTTCGAAGCCAAGGATTTGCTGGCCTTCAGCGTTGGACCTTTGGTGGTGCGACCGAGTGTGGGTGCGAGCGAGACTTACAATGACAACCTGTTCTACAACTCCGGGTCTGAGGAGTCTGCGTTCATCACGGGCGTTACGCCTGCTGTCGACGTGCGGCTGGGCCGGCTGGATGGCGACCGAATTCTCCATTTCAAATACGACTTCAACCATTACTGGTACCACGGAGTCGACATGATCGACACGGCTGTCGCCCATAACTTGGCGCTGACAGGAACCTGGCGCGGGAGCCGATTCCTCTCGGACACGGCGTTTTCCTTCGGGTTCATGGACACCGTCTATGGCGGTTACGAGAGTTTCGAGCAAGGGGGCGTGGTGGGTGGATCCAATGTCGAGCGCACAACGTTGGACTTCAGTCAACGATTGCGCTACCAGATCAGCCAGAAGACCGCCGCCTACGGGCGCTTCACACTGAACAACCTCGATTTCGATGAGTCCCAATACAGCTCTTTCTACGATCGGAATGTGTGGCGGGTCACGGGCGGATTCGGGTACCAGGTCCGCCCCAAAGTCGAGGCGATCGGCGAAGTCCACTACGGCCAGACGTCCAGCGATCCAAATATGCCCTTCCGGGATAAACCACCGCATCTCGAGACGATCGGCGGTTTCCTGGGGGCGAACCTGAGCTTCACCACGAAGTTGACCGGCACAGCCAAGGTGGGTTACGAGCAGGTGAGTGCGGAGCCGAACGAGGTGGGAGCGGACCTCGATTTCGGAGCGCCCATCGCGCAGGTCTCCCTGACCTCGGCTCTGACCGAGCGCAGCAGCGCCACGTTGTCCTATAATCGGGGGACTGGAGCATCCGTGCAAAGCAGCGCGGCCGTTTACACAAGCGATTATCTCAGACTCCAATATCGCCACGCTTTGGGAACCGCCCACCCGGTGGTTGTCACGCTCGGCGGGAGTTACGGATTAAACTCGTACGAATCGCGCCTCACGGCCGCGGGCCGTCAGCCCGGATATGATCGGGACATTCTCGGAGCGAATGCCAGCATCGCTTATCAACCTCGACCGTGGTTCACGGTTGGCTTGTACTACAAGTACACGCAATCGGACGGATCGTCGCCATGGGCGGGTGTTGACTACGCGGTGAATGAGATTACTTTGGCCCTATCATTGGGGTATTAGCGATGAGACACATTCGATTGCATGGGGCGGCTTTGGCGGGTTTGGCGCTTTGGATTGGAACGGCGATCTGCGCTAGACCGATCGCCCAGGTCGCCGGCACGGAACCCGAACGCAGAGTCGCCGCGAACGATCTGCTGTTCATCACCATCGTGGGCGAACGCGACCTGCAGACCGAGTTCCGCGTCTCCTCCGCGGGCACGATTCAGTTCCCGTTCCTCGATGAGGTCAGCGTCGGCGGTCTGACTCCGGCGGAACTGCGCGCGCGCTTGCGCGACCTGCTGATGAAGGACTATTTCGTCGATCCGCAGGTGATCGTCACGGTCAAGGATTACCGCTCCGAGTTTGTGCGGGTGGTAGGACAGGTGAATCGACCGGGGCCCATCCCGCACACGGGCGAACAGAAACTCGATGTTTACGACATCATCACCATGGCGGGCGGAGTCACTCCCCGCGCCCGGAACTCGGTCGAGTACACTCGTAACGGCGTGACCCGGACGCTCAAGCTGGACGACCTCAAGAAGGAAACCGATCCGGCCAAGAAGATTTGGGTGCAACCCGGCGACATCATCGAAGTCAAGGAGAGCGTCCTCTAATCGCGCCTCATGTCCTATTCCTATTATACCTCTCAGGCAGCCCCCCCCGAGGCCTCCGAATCGTCATCGAGCAACCTGAATCTGCGGCACTATTGGAATATCGTGCTGCAGCGTCGATGGCTCGTGATTGCGACCTTCGTCTCGGTGTTTGTTCTGTGTCTGGTCTACCTGTTTAAGGCGCCGCGGATCTACTCGGCGACCGCCCGTCTTCAGATCGACCGGGAATCCGCGGCGAGCCTCAACCTGAACGAGGTCGTCATGTCGATGACCGATCAGGACTATCTCCAGACGCAGTATCGTAATCTCCTCAGCCGCAGCCTGCTCGAGATCGTCATCAAGCGCGAGAAAATCAACGAGGACTCCCGCTATCGCGACAGCCCAGACGTTGCCCGCGCTTTGGCGGAGGACATCCGCATCAATCCAATCCGTCTGAGCCGCCTGGTGGATGTCGTGGTCGAGCATCCCAATGCGTCCAAGGCGGCGGGCATCGCCAACGCGCTCGTGGAGGAGTTCATCGAGCAGAACCTTGTTCAGAAGCAGAAGCGGACCATGGACATGCTCTTCTTCCTGAGAAGCCAGGCCAATGGTCTCGAGGTGGACGTGGCCAAGGCGGAGGAGGACATTCAGAATTACCGGGCTCAGGTGAAGTTCGTGTCGCTGGACAGCAGCTACAACATCGTGGCGGAGGCGCTCAGCCAGTCCCAGGCGCAATACGCAATGGCCAAGGCGCAGGCCCAAACCACTCAAACCATCGTCGAGGAACTGGATCGTCACATCCAGGCCGGGAATCCCCTCGAGACCTTCCCGAAGATCGCTGCCGACGGAAAAGTGAACTCGCTGCAACTCCAGCTCTCCGGCCAGGAAAACGAGTTGGCTGGTCTTCTCAAACGCTACAAGGACAAGCACCCCGCCGTGATTCAAGCGCGGTCGAAGATCGAAGAGACGCACCGCTCGGTGCAGGGCGCGGCCCAACAGGTTGCGGAAATCCTCCGCTCCGAAGCGCGCCTGGCGAAGGCTTCGGAACAGATACTTGCTGCCAACGTCAAGGAATGGGAAGACCAGCAGATGGAGTGGAACAAGGCGAAGATGCAATACGATGTCCTGATGCGCAAGGCCCAGAGCAGCAAAGCGTTGTTCGACACGGTCCTCGCCAAGATGAAGGAAATCGAGCTGGTCCAGAGAGACAAGGGCAACAACATCCGGGTTATCGACTACGCATACGCCGCGACCATGCCGGTCAAGCCTCGAGTTCTGCTGACGTTGTTCCTGGGGGCTTTTGGAGGATTAGGACTCGCGATCGGCCTGGCGTTTTTCGTCAACTTCCTGGACGACTCGATCAAGAGCCAGGATGACGTCGAGTTGTACCTCCATCTGCCATTCCTCGGGTACATTCCCAATATCAAGACCAACAGCGTCGTCGAGAGCGGCTTGCAGGCCCACCTGCATCCGCAGTCAAATGCCGCCGAAAGCTTCCGCACCGTCCGAGCCGCCATCGCTCTGGGGGCCAAAGCCGAGAAGATGCGGGTGTTCACTGTGACGAGCACCATCCCCTCCGAGGGCAAGTCCCTCGTCGCATCGAACCTGGCTGTGGTCGTTGCCCAGACCGGTTTGCGCACGGTGCTTGTCGACGCCGACCTGCGCCGACCTTCACTCCACAAGGCCTTCCAGCTTCACAGTCCCATGGGCCTGACGGCTTACCTCACCGAACAGACCAACCGGGTCGATGATGTGATCCAGACCACCGAGGTGACCAATCTGGATGTAGCCTGCTGCGGACAGATTCGTTCTCAGCCATCGGAATTGCTCGGATCCCAAAGGATGGTTCAGTTCATGCAGGAACTGAGCAAGCGCTACGACCGGGTGATCCTCGATTGCCCGCCTGTTTCAGCCGTGAGCGATCCCCTGATCCTCTCGGCCATGGCCGACGCGGTCGTATTCGTCACCAAGTTCAACAAGGTCCGGCGCGATCACGCGCGCCGAACTATTCAGCGCATCCAGGACGCCGGCATTCACATCTGTGGTGTCGTTTTGAATGACATTGATTTCGAGGGACGCGATTCCTACTACTACTCCTACACGTACTATCAGAATCGTTACTACTCGAGTTACCACCGGGAGCGGGCTGAATCGCGGCGGCAGGCCGTCGTGGAAAGTTCAGGATCGACCCCTGCCCCACACGCTTGATGCCGCTTGGCCCGCATGTTTCGTCGAGCCTTGACCGCCCGCGAAGACCAGTGCATCTGGAGGGTGTCGGTGGGAATCGAGTATGCGCCGCGTCCGGGCACGCGGCCTACATCGGCAATCTCCATCCGTTGTAGGCCCGGTGCCCTCACGGGGCGACAGAACACCGACAACAACCAGATGCACCGCGCGGAGACCAAGGCCTCGAGAGGCGCGTGCCTCGCCGGCCAACAGGATTCTCATCACCCCCTGTCGCCCCGCGGGCGCAAGATCGCTGAGAGCCCCTGAAGCGGGCAGAGCTATCGACTCCGGGACTTGGCCATGGGCATCGCGCGTGAAGTGGTTGGAATCGAGATCGGCGGAACCAAACTGCAAATCGTTGTCGGGACTGACCGCGGACGCATTCTCGATCGCTTTCGGTTCGATGTGGAACCAGGGCAAGGGGCGGCGGCCATCCGCCGTCAGATCGAGATCACGGTCGAACACCTCCATTCCAAGAAGGCGCAGTCCGCTATTGCTGTCGGCTTTGGTGGCCCGGTGGACTGGCGCACCGGGCGTGTTTGTTGTTCCCATCATGTCGAGGGTTGGTCGGGTTTTCCTTTCGCCGCATGGCTCCGCGAACGGTTCGGGCTGCCGGTCGTGATCGACAACGACGCGAATGTGGCCGCATTGGCGGAGTCGCGCCTGGGGGCTGGGAAAGGAGCGAATCCGGTCTTTTACGTCACCCTTGGGAGCGGCGTGGGCGGAGGTTTGGTGGTGGACGGCCGGATTTACCATGGCGCGACGCCGGGCGAAGCCGAGATCGGCCACGTGCGCCTCGACCGATCCGGTGCAACCGTCGAGTCGCGGTGTGCGGGTTGGGCCGTCGATCGCAAAGTGCGGGCTGTCAAGATGGCCCAACCGCACGGATTGCTCGCCCGTCTGGTGGGCCAGGAGACATACGGCGAGGCAAGGCATCTCAAGGCGGCCATCGAACACGGAGACGCGACGGCGAACACCATCCTTCGGGAGACAGCCTCCGATCTCGCGTTTGCCCTCTCCCATGTCATCCATCTGTTTCATCCGGAGGTCATCGTGCTTGGAGGCGGCCTGTCGCTGATCGGAGAGCCGTTGCGAAAGGCGGTGCTCGCCGCCCTGCCGCCGCACGTCATGGCCGCTTTCCAACCCGGACCCGACGTGCGTTTGGCACAGTTGCGTGAAGACGCGGTGCCGATCGGAGCGCTGGTCCTGGCAAGCTCGATATCCGAATTGCCTCCAGCGAAGCCATGAGACAGTTCGACGCGGATAGAAGCGCCAGACAATGAACGATACATCGGCCACGCAACCTTTCCAAAGCGAGGCGATCCCATTCGATTCGGCCCCGCGCTCGAATCCAGAGAATCTCTGGCTCAACCTGCTGTTCGGCGCGGTCATTCCGGCAATCCTGTTGGCCTACGGCAGCAAGGAGAAATACCTTGGCCCGGCATGGGGCATGATCGTGGCCCTGTCGTTTCCGCTCGGCTATGCCATCTACGATCTGGTCCGACGACGCACTTGGAACGTCATCTCGATTGTCGGATTCGTGGGCACGCTGCTCACGGGCAGCCTCGGTCTGCTCAAGATGAGCGGTTTCTGGTTTGCCGTGAAGGAAGCCGCCGTGCCTTTGGTTCTGGGACTGGCAATTCCGGCCTCCCTGCGCACGCGCCAACCACTGGTCCGCACCTTGCTGTACAATGATCAACTGCTGGACACCAAGCGAATCCACCGCGCTCTCGAACAACGGCGCAACATCGCCGCCTTCGATCAGTTGCTGAGATGGGCCTCGTGGATTCTGGCTGGCGCGTTCCTGATCAGCGCCGTCATCAATTTCGCGCTGGCCTGGTGGCTTCTCCCGGCGCAATCGGGCACCGAGGAGTTCAACCGCCAATTGGGGAAACTCCAGTTCTGGAGCTGGCCGGGCGTTGTGATCCCAAGTTCGGCAATGGTCTTCTACGCCATGTTCCGCCTCGTCAAAGGTCTCGAACACATGACGGGATTGAAGGGAGACGAACTGTTCCATCCGAAGCCAGCCAAACCGAAGCGAGCCGACAAGGCCCGGTCGTGATCTGACACCTGACGCCCTCGCACGCGGGTTGGGGGCGTCGCGCTCCCACTGCGGATGCAATCGGCCACTCTTCCAATCCGATCCCCCCTCGGCCCGTCAACGCGCGCCGGCCTTGCGCATCACGCGTCGGATTGCGGCGAACACTCGCTCCTCCGACATCGGCGCAAGCGGCCCCGGCTGGGCATAGTAGATCATGCTGTCGACCGGTTCATATCCGCCCTCGCTCAGCACCCTGTCCGATACAATGTAACAACTGACATCGTTGCAGTACCCAGCCACGGTCAGGTTGTCCTTCGGGTATTCGGTCTTGGCGCGCTGCGCGTAGTCCACGACGACCTCGCCGCCCAACCCCAAAAGAGTCCAGTCGTTTCCCAGCCGGATGGCCTGGACCGGATAGGTCAGTTTACGGATTGGCCGCTTGCCATCGTATGTATCAAGCATCAGCCGCGCGCGCCGCTGACGGAATCTGTCGGCGCTCTTCGCTTCTTCCTCGAAGGTCGCGCGTGTATGCGGGGCAAAATCGAGCTGGGTCTGCCGCCACGCGCTGCGGACGGGCGGGCGCACGGGCTTGAGCCCGCAGGAGAGAACGCGCTCGACGGCGTCGGCCAGAGACCGGCCGTATTGCTCGACATGCTCGTACGTTCCGCGGGGATTGGGATTCTGGTCACCGCCGCAGAGCATGAGAAACAGCGCGGTGGCGCCCGGATGCGCCTTCTCGAGTTCGCGCTGGGCGCACCCGGCGTAATCGCCGTCCACGTGATAGAAATTCCCACCCAGCGTGGTGTTATGACACGCATAGCCGAATACAACCGCCCGCAGCGCCCCGCCGTCCCCGGTGATGCTCAACACGGGCACATCGTGATCCACGGGCCCAGACCGGTTTTGCCCGATCCGAACGCCGTTGGACGTGGGCTGGCGTCGGTTGATGGCGAAGTGGGCGGCACCGTGCCCGGAGGCGATATGGGCAGGGGCGAGATCGTCGAGCGCGGCATCGATCACCGCTGTCAGATTGTCGCAAAGCCTGCGCGTGTAATCGACGACGCGCGCCTGCTCGGCCTCGTCGAAATCAAACAAGACGCGCAGGTTGGGCCAGATCACCGGCCCGGCATGCGTGTGCGACGAGTTGAGCAAGACCTGCGATCGCTTCAGCCCGTGACGTTTCCGGGCCCGCTCCGCAACGGCATCGCTGATTTCACGCGGCAGGCCAATCACATCGCTCGTTACGAGGACCGCCCGGCCTCCGCGGGAATCCTCGAGAGCCAGGGCCTTCGCCCAGAGTTCCGTCCGCACCGACGCCGCGGCATTGGTGCGTGCAGCGTAACCCGTCAGCCAGAACGGCATGGGAGGCGTGATGGAAATGCGGGCCACACCCGCTTGGAAATCGGCTTTGGAGGCCAGCACAGGAGCAACCAAAACCAGGCACAAGGCGTAAAGGGCTTTCATCTGAAATAGAGAGGACCATCCCAGGTTTCCCCTGAAAGTCGAGCCCATTTCATGCCCTGTCCCAACACACAACCCGCCCCTGCCTCCCATGAATCGACGAGTTGAGAGTTGAGAGTTGGACGTTGAACGTTTCGGTTTCATCGCGGCAAGTCACATTAAGTCGTTGGACGTCAAAACGCTCCATGAACCGAGCGCCAACCGCGTGCGCCAGCGCAGTCTTCCCGGCACCGATTCGCCATCTGCGCAGGCCCGGAAATGGCCCAAAAATGGCGTGCTTTGGGCAACCGTTCTGGTTGAATGGCAGCCTCGATTGGACGAAGCCGGACGCGAAGACACAATCACAAAATAGACGAGAATGGAGGAAGAGAATGCCGACGTATGACTATGAATGCGGCCATTGCGGCCACCGCTTCGAGCGAAGACAACGGATGTCCGATCCGCCCCTGCAAACATGCCCTGCATGCGGCAAAGAGGTCCGCCGGCAGTTCGGTGCCGGCGCCGGTGTCATCCTCAAGGGCGGCAGGAAATCGCACGGCTCAGCAGCGCCCTGCGCATGGGAATCCACCGGACAGACCTGTTGCGGACGCAGTTCACGCTGCAATTCTTCAAGCTGCGAGTTCTGAGGACGGGCTCGAGCGCCGTTTGCCAACACGACCGCCCGGCGTGCTCCCCGCCGGAATCCAGTCCCCGTCCGCGCATGGAATTTTCTCGCGGCCTGAGCCGGGAGCCGGTAGTCTGCGCCCATCGTCACAATGCCCGTTGAGACTCCAAATCTCGGTTCTGCCGAGCAACTGAAAGAGATTCCATGACACGATGGCTCTGCGCGATGGCTTCTGTTGTTTTGTGTGCGACCGCGGTGCACGCCCAGGAAACGCCCGCCCAAAAGGCCGAGCGGATGGCCTGGTTCAACAACGATCGGTTCGGTCTGTTCATCCACTGGGGCGTCTATTCGGTGCCTGCCGGCGAATGGCAGGGCAAGACCAACTACGGCGAGTGGTTCCTCGAGGAGACGAAAATGCCGGTCTCCCAATACATGCAGTACGCGAAGGAGTTCAATCCGGTCAGATTCGACGCCCGTCAGTGGGTGCGCATGGCCAAGGATGCGGGGATGAAGTACATTGTGATCACATCGAAACACCACGACGGTTTCGGGATTTTCCGTTCGAATCTCACCGACTGGTGCATGAAAGCGACACCCTTCCCGCGCGACCCGCTCGCCGAGTTGGCGGCGGCCTGCCGGGTCGAGGGCCTGCGCCTCTGCTTCTACCACTCGATCATGGACTGGCATCACCCGGACTGGGAAACCCGTCGCGCCTGGAACGATACGGCGCCGGCAACGCCGCCCGATATGGAGCGTTACATTCGGTTCATGAAAGGCCAACTCAAGGAACTCATCACCCGTTACGGTCCGCTGGGAATCCTCTGGTTCGACGGCGAATGGGAGAAACCGTGGACCGTCGAGCGCGGGCGCGACCTCTACAACTACGTCCGCAGCCTCCAACCCGACATCATCATCAACAATCGCGTCGGCAAGGGCCGCGCCGGCATGGACGGAATGGACAAAGGCGCGGGCGGCGTCGGCGACTATGGCACGCCCGAACAGGAAATCCCCGCTACCGGGTTTGGTCCGGGCGTCTACTGGGAATCGTGCATGACGATGAACAACCACTGGGGCTACAACAAGCATGACCAGAATTGGAAGAGCACAAGGACGCTGGTGCGCAACCTCATCGACTGCGCCAGCAAAGGCGGCAACTACCTGCTCAATGTGGGCCCAACCAGCGAAGGCCTCTTTCCAGAACCGAGCGTTCAGCGTTTGGCGGAGATCGGACGTTGGATGAAAGTCCATCACGAGGCCATCTACGGCACCAGCGCCAGCCCTTTCAAGCATCTGCCTTGGGGCCGGTGTACCCAGAAAGCCGCACCGGACAGCACGACTCGACTTTACTTGCACGTGTTCGACTGGCCCGCCGACGGAAACCTGCTCGTGCCAGGTCTGAAGAACAGCGTCGATTCCGCCGCCTTGCTCGGAAGCGACGCCACCGTGCGCTTTGCGCAGACACCAGAAGGCGTCGCACTGACGCTGCCTCGAGTCGCGCCCGACGCCTTGTCCTCCACGGTCCTGCTCAAGATTCAGGGCAAGCCCTGACCGCCCTCTATGAACCAACTGCAAACACCGCGGCACACGGCAACCCGCACATTCCTGCGTGTCGCGGGCCTGCTGCTCGGGTCGACAGGTCTCGTCTTACTCATCATCGGCCTCTCCAGTTTCTTCGCGGCCTTTGGGGGGAGTGGATCGCCCCGTCTCTTTTGGTGTTGCTGGGTTGGGATACCGCTGCTCTTTGTCGGCGGTGTCATGTGCCTGTTCGGGTTTATGGGCGCAGTCGCCCGCTACACCGCCGCGGAACAGGTGCCCGTCGCTGCCGCCGCCATTTCCGATCTGGCCTCGGGAACTCAGGATGCTGTCAAGACCGTCAGCCGCGCTGTAGCCGAGGGTGTGCTCGAAGCGCACAGCGACAAGAAGTCGTGCGGCTGTTCCAAGAACGGAGTGAATCAAGACACGCCTGACCGGCAACACTGAGCGATCCCGCGGTTCTCAGCCCCTAGCCCGCATGGTTCGCACCCCGACGGTGCACAGGGCGGTCAGACTTCGCAAGAGGACTGCTCTGCGAGCTAGCCCGTGCCTCGAGCCAATCGCATGCCTTTGGCAGCACTTGGCTCCAGTGAAAGGTCTTAGCCCGCTCCCACGCACAACGTCGATACCGCTGATAATCCTCCTGCGCTTCGACGCACCGCTGCACGGCATCCGCGAGTGCCTCCGGGCATTCCGAGTCCGCAACGCGCCCCGTCTGATCCTGCACCGTGGCCTCGATCAGCCCGGCGACGGGATAGACGACGGCGGGTGTGCCCATGGCGTTGGCTTCGATGATATTCAGCCCCCACCCCTCGCGCAGGGAGGCGTGCAGGAGCAAATGAGCCTCTCGCAGCGCAGCATCCTTCGCCGCTTCCGAGAGCGGCCCCGAAAAACGCACCATCCCGCCCACTCTCAGATTCGAGGTCAGAGCCCGCAACGCCGGTTCCATGTCGCCCGCGCCCACGATATTCAGCGTCGCTCGGATGCCCCGGTCGGCCAGGCATCGCAAAGCCCGAATGCCGTGGTCGACTCGTTTGTTCGGCGCGAGCCGTGACACCATGACCAGGCGCACAGGTTGCTCGATCGGTTTCGACTCGAGTTCCGGGATGGCTGTCGTATGGACGCCGTAGGGAATGAGCTGAACGTGTCGGACGCCGATCTCGGACAAAATGGTCTTTGTCGAGGCCGAGGCCGTCCAGAATTGCACATTCCGGTAGAGCCAGATCGTCCGACGTTCCTGCCACTTGCCAATGGCCGACCACGGCCAGTTGTAGAACACGTCCCAGATCGGCCCCAACACCTCGTGGATGTACGCCACACACCGCGTGCCCGACCACCACGGCGCGTACCACGGAATCCCGTGATGCTGGTCAATCACCAGATCAAACGGACGCTGCCGCCGATACCATCGCCTGGCCGCCAGAACCGAACTCCCCTTGCCGCCTCCCCGCACGACCGGGATGCCTTCGACGGTTTCCTCGATCGCCGCGCCGCTAAAAAGGTTCGCAAACCAGAACACCTCGTGCCCGCGCTGGCGTAAGGCAGACAAATAACCGGCAGTCACCCGCTCCGCACCCCCCGCCAGCGGGTTGTTCGGATCTCGCCAATTCAACATCAGAAACCGCATCGGCGCGACACGGTGCGCCAGAAAGCCGTTCCCCGGCAAGAACAACTCTGCGAGGACAGCGGATTTGCGCTCGACGAACGCCCTCGCCAAAGTGAAACTGGGCCGATGATGAAGCTCGCCACTGTGTTTCTGCTCACACTCGGTGCCCTGGCCGGCCTGATCACACCGCACGCCGCGGATTGGCAGCCGGCGCAGGGCCCGTTGATGACGCGTTGGGCCAAGGATGTGTCGCCCCAAAACGCCTTGCCGGAATACCCGCGTCCGCAGTTGAAGCGCGCGGATTGGCTCAATCTCAACGGCCTCTGGGACTATGCGATTGCCGACAAGGACGCATCCCGACCCGCCGCATGGGATGGCCGGATTCTCGTCCCCTATCCGCTCGAATCGGCGCTGTCGGGCGTCATGAAGCGCCTGGGCGAGAATCAGCGGCTCTGGTATCGCCGGACGTTTCAGGTGCCCGACGCCTGGATAGGCAAGCAGGTGCTGCTCCACTTTGGCGCCGTCGATTGGGAAGCAACCGTGTGGGTCAATCGCCAGGAAGTGGGGCGCCATCGCGGCGGATACGACGCGTTCAAGTTCGACATGACCACCGCCCTCAAACCGGGCGCGGAGCAGGAAATCGTCGTTGCGGTCTGGGACCCGACCGACGCCGGTTACCAGCCGCGCGGCAAACAGATTCGCAATCCGCACGGCATCTGGTACACGCCCACAAGCGGCATCTGGCAGACGGTCTGGATCGAGCCGGTGGCCGCCACCCATCTCGATGCGGTCCGGATCACTCCCGATGTCGATGCCGGCGCGGTCCGGCTTGACTTCAAGCTGGTGGGCGGCACGGGCGACGTGTCGGTGAAGGCGGAAATCCAGGATGGCACCCAGATCGTCGCCAGTGGCGCGATCGGAGAAAAGAACCGCGCCGCCGCGGGCCCATTCTCGACGATTCTCGAACTCGAGCTCAGAGACGCCCGGCTCTGGACACCGGACACGCCCTTTCTCTACGGGCTCAAGCTCACCGTATCGCACAACGGCACCACGACCGACCAGGCCGAGTCCTACTTTGGAATGCGCAAGAGCGCGCTGGTCAAGGACGCCAACGGCACGCTTCGACTCGGTCTCAACAACAAGCCGTTGTTCCAGTTCGGCCCGCTCGATCAGGGATTCTGGCCCGATGGATTGTACACCGCGCCGACGGACGAGGCGCTCCGCTACGACATCGAGATGACGAAACGGCTCGGCTTCAACATGGCCCGCAAACACGTCAAGATCGAGCCGGCGCGCTGGTACTACTGGTGCGATCGACTCGGCCTCCTCGTCTGGCAGGACATGCCCAGCGGCGACAAGTATATCGGGGGATCGGATCCCGACATCACCCGCTCGCCCGAGTCGGCTCGCAACTTCGAAACCGAACTCAAGGCGCTCGTCGACGGATTCTACAACCACCCGAGCATCGTCATGTGGGTGCCTTACAACGAAGGCTGGGGCCAATGGGACACACCCCGCATCGTCGATCTGATCAGGTCCTGGGATCCAACCCGTCTCGTCAACAACGCCAGCGGCTGGACGGATCGCAAGGTCGGCGACGTCATGGACATCCACAGCTACCCCGGCCCGGCCGCACCGCGAATCGAGGAGATGCGCGCCGGTGTCCTGGGCGAGTTTGGCGGCCTGGGCCTGCCGCTCCAGGGCCACACGTGGCAAGACGAAAAGAACTGGGGTTACCGCAGCTACAAAAACTCCGACGATCTCACCGACGCCTACATCGCTCTCATCCGCAGACTCCGTCCTCTGACCGGCGAGCCGGGTCTCGCCGCCGCCGTCTATACACAGACCACCGACGTCGAGATCGAGGTCAACGGCCTCATGACTTATGACCGCGCCGTCGTCAAGCTGGACGAAGCCGCCATCCGCGCCGCGAACCTGACGGTCTACACCCCGCCGCCGCCGCGCCGCGCCGAAGGCGCCACCCTGGTCCCGCCAGCCACGCCGCTGGTCGCTTGCGACCCTTATTTCAGCATCTGGTCTCCCGCCGATCGGCTGACGGATGAGGATACGACTCACTGGACCGGCAAGCCGCATCGGCTCACCAGCATGATCCGGATCGATGGCAAGCCCTACCGGGTCATGGGCCCAAGCCCCGTCGGCGTGCCTGCACTCGATCAGGTCGACCTGGCGGTCCTGCCGACACGCACCGCCTACAGATTCCAGGGCGACGGCGTCGCGCTTGCGCTGATGTTCCTTACCCCCGTCCTGCCGCACAACATCGACGTGCTTTCACGTCCGGTCACCTACCTGATCTGGGACGTCAAATCGCTCGATGGCCAAAAGCATGACGTCGCAATCTACTTCGACGCCTCCTCCGAATTGACGGTCAATGACCCGGCACAAGCCGTGGTGTGGTCAAAGGAGGCGTTCGGTCCTCTCGTCGCGCTCAAAGTCGGCTCGAAGGACCAGCCCGTCCTGGCCAAGAAAGGCGACGATCTGCGCATTGACTGGGGTTACCTGTACACCGCGGCGGATTCCGGACGCGTCCAGCAGGCAGTCGTCGCCCCGGCCTCGGCAGCGCGCGCCGCTTTCGTGCATAGCGGGTCGCTCCCCGAGACCATGGATGCGCGCCAACCGCGCCCCGCCAACGACGACCAACCCGTGGCCGCCATGACCTTCCGCCTGCGCGGCGTCGGGACCGAAGGCGACACCGAGCGCCTCATTCTTGCTTACGACGACCTCTTCTCGATTCAGTACATGAAGAAGAATCTGCGGCCGTATTGGCGGCGCAACGGCTGGGAAGCGTCCGACCTGCTGCAAGCCGCCAACCGGGAATTCGAGAGCCTTGCCGCCCAATGCGACAGTTTCGACAAGGAATTGATGGCCGATCTCGAACGCGCCGGCGGCGAGAAGTACGCAAAGCTGTGCGCGCTCGCCTATCGCCAGTGCTTTGCCGGCGGTAAGTTCGTCGCTGACGCCAATGGCCAGCCGCTGCAATTCAGCAAAGAGAACCACTCGAATGGCTACATCGGCACTTCCGATATCTTCTACCCGATGTCCCCGCAATTCTTGCTCTTCGGGCCGTCGCTGGCGAAGTCGTTCCTCGTGCCGTTCATGAATTACGCGGCGAGTGAGCGCTGGAAGCTCCCCTTCGCTCCCCATGATCTGGGCACCTACCCGCACGCCAACGGTCAGGTGTACGGCGACGGCGAGCGGGGCGAGAACAATCAGATGCCGGTCGAGGAGAGCGGCAACCTGCTCCTGCTCTTCGGCGCCGTCGCCCACATGGAGGGCAACGCGGACTTCGCCGGCCTCTACTGGCCCCAACTCGAACGGTGGGCCGCCTACCTCAAAGACAAAGGCTTCGATCCGGAAAACCAGCTTTGCACCGATGATTTCGCCGGACATCTCGCCCACAACGTCAATCTCAGCGCCAAGGCCATCTGTGGCTTGGGTGCCTTCGCCAAACTCTGCGCGGCCCGCGGCGACAACGCCAAGGCCGGCGAATACCTGAAGCTGGCCAAGGAGTTCGCGGCGCGCTGGGTCAAGGAGGCCGACGACGGCGAGAAGTTCCGGCTCGCATTCGATCGTCCCGGCACCTGGAGCCAGAAGTACAATCTCATGTGGGACCGCATCCTCGGCCTCGACTTGTTCCCTGCCGAGGTCATGCGCAAGGAAATGGACTTCTACAAGACGATCCAGAATCGCTACGGTTTGCCGCTCGATAATCGTCAGACCTATACCAAGCTCGATTGGATCGCCTGGACCGCGACCCTCACCCAGAACCGCGCCGACTTCGAGGCTCTGACCGACCCGATCTTCCTCTTCATGAACGAAACGCCGGATCGCTCGCCTCTCACCGACTGGTACCAGACCAAGACGGCGCGCAAGGTCGGCTTCACCGCCCGCCCCGTGATCGGTGGCGTATTCGCTCAGATGCTCTACGACAATGCCGTCTGGAGAAAACATGCCCGACGCGACACAACCAAGGCCTCCAACTGGGCGCCCATGCCCAAGGCGCCCATTGTGACGGAAGCCGTGCCAACCGGCGAACGGACAGGCCAGCCGTGGCGCTATACAACATCACGTCCAGGACAAGGTTGGGAGAAACCGGACTTCGACGATTCCGCCTGGAAGCAGGGACAGAGCGGATTCGGCACGCGCGGCACTCCGGGCGCCCGGGTGCGGACCGAGTGGAACAGCCCGAACATTTGGCTGCGACGCCAGTTCACGCTGCCGGCCATCGCCGGCCAGGACGTGCAGTTCCTCATCCACCATGACGAGGATGCCGAGGTCTATCTCAACGGCGTGCTGGCGCTCCAACTCTCCGGCTACACGACGGCCTACGAAACCGCGCCGCTCACGCCCCAGGCGAAGGCTGCCCTCGAAGCAGGCCCCAACACCATCGCCGTCCACTGCCGCCAGACCGGCGGTGGCCAGTACATCGACGTCGGCTTGGTCACGGTCAAAGAAGTCAAATAACCGAGGATGTGCACGCCCTCTCGTATCGGCTGCACCCTTCGGTCATCGAGGACCTTGGCATCGCGGCCGCAATCAACCTGGAGGATGGCCAGAGCCTGATTGAGGCGGCTTTGGCCCCCAAGCCGTGCGGGAAGGGGCCGGGGCGGCGTTTCTCCACGACGTGACCAGCGTATACTTCGAGGGGGGGCGCACAACGCGCTGGCGGACTTTGGGTGCAACCGGAATGGGAGCCCGACCTTCAGCCCGCAGCCACGCGCGCCGGAAGCCAGCCTTGGGACTCCCCCCGTCGCTCCCACCAACCGCAAAATCGCCACGAGGTGAAGCTCGGGCGCCAGAGTCGGACGATCTTCCTGCAGTCGAGGGCCTGGACACAGGATGGCCTGATCCGCACGGCTGAATATTCGTACGTGGATCGAGCCGCGGCCGGCCCCATTTCGTGGGCTCCAAACTGTTTACTTGATGGAAATCGCGGGTCTGCAAAAAGGTCTGCGGAAAGTCTTGCCAAGGATTGCCGCGTCAGCCTCGGCATGCTTGAATTGGCCCATGCAAACCCAATCGCTGTCGCGTCGGACCTTTCTGCAGCACACCGCGTTGGCTGGCGCAGCGGCGCTGGCCCTTCCGTCGCCGGCCCGCGCGGCCCGTGGGGACAAACTCCACCTGGCCACCAACGCCTATTCCTGGCAGGTGTTTTACCAGCGTGAGGGGCGCAACTTTGCCGGCTCGCTGGACGCGGGTTTGAAGGACGTGGCGGCGAGCGGCCTCAATGGATTTGAACCGGGTGTCGGGGGCACCGAAGACCTCAGGACGCTGCTCCCCTTGCTCAAGAAGCACGGGCTCGAGATGCGATCGGTCTATGTCAATAGCACCCTGCACGAGCCGGCGGCGGCAGACCGCAGCGTCGAGCAAATCCTGGCGACGGCCCGTGCCGTGAAACCGTTCGGCACCCGGATCATCGTCACCAATCCCAACCCGCTCCGCTGGGGGGGGCCCGAGAACAAGACCGATGAGCAACTGCGCACCCAGGCCGCGGTCATGAACCGATTGGGCAAGGAACTCGCCGCACTCAAAATCACGCTCGCCTATCATTACCACGACATCGAGCTGCGCATGGCCGCGCGCGAGTTCCATCACATGCTGGCCGGAACCGATCCGCGCCATGTCACGCTCTGCCTCGACGCCCACTGGATGTATCGCGGCGCCGGCAACTCCCAGGTCGCGCTCTTCGACGTGATCGAACTCTACGGCAATCGGATCAGCGAGGTCCACCTACGCCAGTCGCAAGAGGGCGTCTGGTCCGAAACGTTCGGCCCCGGCGACATCGATTACGAAGCGCTGTCGGCGGCGCTCATCCGCAAGAAGGTCAAACCCCACATCGTCCTCGAGATTGCCGTCGAGGCCGGCACGCCCAAGACGCTCGATCCCGTCGAGGCTCATCGGCGCAGTGCCGAGTACGCCCGCCGTGTCTTCGAGAAGATGGCCTGACGATCTTTCCGCCCATGCGATCATGCCAGACTGTAAGGCGGGCGATATTCGCGGCTGAGAAGCTTCGTGGCCTCGGCGTCTCCAACGATGACCTCGGTCTTCGGATCCCACTTGACCTTGCGTCCGACAAGCATTGCGATCAGGCCCAGATGACCCGGAATAGCTGAGCGGTGCGCGGCTTCGACGGGCGTGATGGTCGGCTTTCTGGACTTGACGCAGTCGAGGAAATTCCGCTGGTGGTCGCGCGAGTGATAGGCCTTGACCTTGCGGAGGCTCTCCGGCAGCCGGGAGATGTCCTTGAGGTCTTCGTTCGAGCAGTCGAAGCCGCCGCGATCAACCCAGACCCAACCATCGGTCCCGATCCATTTCGTGCCGCCGCGGATGTTCCCATGTCCGCCGGCAATGATCATGGTCACGCCCTCGCCATAGGTGCATGTGATGCGGTATCTGGTGCAGGTGTTCCAGACGGCGTCCTTGGCCGGAAACTCCCCCTGCCCTTCAACCTCGACCGGGCCGGTGTTGTCGAAACCCAAACCCCAATGCGCGATATCACAGTGATGTCCAATCCAATCGAGCAATTGTCCCCCTCCGACGTTGTAGTTCCAACGCCAGTTCATGTGGACGCGCGTCTTGACGTACGGTTCCATCTGGGAGGGACCGAGCCATGTCTCGTAGTCGAGTTCGGGCGGAGGCGCCGACACCGCGGCGTCCCAACCCGGGGTGGTGGGAGTCAGGCGGGCAAGGTTTCTTGGCGCGCCGGCAACCCCTTCGAGTTTCTTAAGCAGTTCCGGGGCCGTGCCGGCGAAGTCATGATGCCCGGCCGGCAGCCCGACTTCGACGCGCGTGACCTTGCCGATCAGGCCGTTCTGCACGATCTCGACCGCTTTGTGGAAGTTCTCGACTGACCGTTGCCACGATCCGGTCTGCCAAATGCGCCCGTGCTTCTGAACCGCGCGCACGATGGCCTGCTGCTCGGCAATGGTCCGAGCCAGCGGTTTCTCGCCGTAAATGTCCTTGCCGCTTTCGGCGGCGGCCACCGCGGTCAGCGCGTGCCACGTGTCGGGCACGGCCAGCATGACCGTATCGATGTCTTTTCGGGCCATCAGTTCGCGATAATCGTGGTAGGCCTTGCAGTCCTGATTGCCATACTTCCGGTTGATCGCGTTGACCGCCGAAGCCAGGTGGTTCTTGTCCAAATCGCAGGCGGCAACAACCTGGCAGTCTTTCTGATTCATGAATGCGCCCGTGTTGCCGGGACCCTGCATGCCCCAGCCGACGGCGCCCAGCGTGATGCGCTCGGACGGCGCGACAGCGCCATCGGCACCCAGGGCGCTGGCGGGAATGATCGTGGGCGCAGCGAGCGCGCCGGCGGCAATCGTGAGGAACTGGCGGCGGGAAAGACCGGGATGAAGCGAACGTGTTGTCATGAGCGGCATGGTGGAATGCCGCAGCCGCGATTTCGAGCAGAAAAAGAACGGCAGAAAACCGCCTTCTCATGCAACGGACGGGGTATCCCCGCCGCGAATGTTGCACAGGGCTCCCGCGGTCCGATATCCGGGCTTCCTACCGCGCGACGCGATCGAGAACGCGCCCTTCGGCGTCGATCAGGGTCACGTCCAGTGCCATTTGCCCCGCGGCGTGCGTCGAGCAACTCAGACACGGATCAAAGGCGCGAATCCCCGCCTCGACTCGGTTGAGCATCGCCTCCGGGATTTCGGGTCCCTGGATGAAATGGCGGGCGATCTGGGTGACGGTGCGATTCATGGCCAGGTTGTTCTGGCCGGTGGCGATGATCAGGTTGACGCGTTGGATCAGGCCGTTGGCATCGACCTGATAATGGTGGAAGAGGGTGCCCCGCGGCGCTTCACTCGCCCCAACGGCCTCCCGGCGGTTGATCCCGGCATCGGCCCTCAACTGCTTGCTCGCAAGCTCCGGGGAGTCAATCATCCGCTCGATCCGCTCGATGCTGGCGAGAATCTCGATCAGCCGGGCGTAATGGTACAGAAACGACGAGGTCACCGCGCCCCACCCCATGCTCTTGAAGTTCGTCAGTTCCACGTCCGCGAGCGGCGTGCCCATCTGGCGGCAGATGTTGAGGCGCGCCAACGGTCCAACACGGTAAATGCCACCCGGATAGCCGAGCGGACGGTAGTACGGCGATTTGAGGTAGGACGTCTCTTCGACTGCTTCGCCGATGAACTGATCGTAGCGCTGCGGATCGACATGGTCGGCGATGGTGTTGCCGCCCCCATCCATGAACCGCAATCGGCCGTCGTAGTGCTCCCAGGTGCCATCCGGCGCGATCAGGCCCATGAACAGACTCGGGAAATTGCCGAAGACCTGGAGTTCACGCTCGTGGGTCTTGAGCACTTCCTTGAAACACTCGATTCCCTTGAGCGCGACGGCCTTCGCTTCGGGAATCTTGGCGCGAATCGCCTCCCGTCCCGCTTCGCTCAGTCCATGACGCACACCTCCCGGCACAGCCCACGCCGGATGAATCTTGCGCCCTCCCAGATGCTCGATCACTTCCTGTCCGAATTGACGCAACCGGATGCCCCCCCGCGCAAGCTCCGGGTGGGCGGCGATCAATCCAAAGACATTCCGACGCTCGGGCGGCGTTTCCCACCCAATAAGAAAGTCCGGCGCGCTGAGGTGGAAGAAGCTCAGCGCGTGCGACTGGACAATCTGGCCCAGGTTCATCATCCGGCGCAGGTTCTCCGCGGCCGGCGGGATGTCCACCGCCAGAATCTGATCGCAGGCCTTGGCCGAGGCCAGCAGATGGCTGACCGGACAGATGCCGCAGATGCGGGGCGTGATGCCCGGCATTTCGGAGAATGGCCGCCCTTCACAAAACCGCTCGAAACCGCGGAATTCGGTCACATGAAAGCGCGCATTGGCGACGTTGCCGCCCTCATCCAATTGGATCGTGATCTTGGCGTGACCTTCGATGCGCGTGACGGGATCGATCTTAATCTGTTGGGCCATAGGAGAAGAATATGACGGTGAAGAGTGCCCCCCTCCCATCAGCCGAAGCGGATGTTCTCGCCCGACAAAAGGGATCCCTTGCCGGCGATGACGTCGCGGAGCAAGGTGCGAATGCGGTCCGCCGGAGGCGGACACCCAGGCAGGAAGTAGTCCACGGGCACCACCTCGTGCACCGGGAGCACCTGATCGAGCAGCGGCGGCACAATGCCCCGCGCCTGCGGAATGCGGGGACGCAGGTTGGCGGTGTCGAGATAGGCCCGCTGCAACACCGGCTCCGCCGTCCGGAGCGGGTTGCGCATGGCCGTCACATTCCCCGTGACGGCACAATCCCCGAACGAGATCAACAGGCGAGTCCGGGCGCGGATCAGCTTCACCTGCTCGAGGTTGTCCTCGTTAGCCACGGCTCCTTCGATGAGGCAAACCGCCACGTTCTCCGGGTACTCTTTGCGGTCGATGATCGGGCTGTAGACAATCTCGACCATGTCGGCGAGGTCCACCAGCCACTCGTCGAGGTCCAGAAACGACATGTGGCAGCCGGAACAGCCGCCCAGCCAGACAGTCGCGAAAGTCAGACGATCCATTGCTTCTTCTCCCGTGCGGTGACGATGTACTCGAGGCGCGAGCGATCCCGTTCCATCTCCGCCACCGTCGAACCTTTGTGAAACTTGGCCCCCGTGGGACACGCCTGAACGCACTTGCCGCAGGAGGTGCACGTCTCCGATTCCCCCCACGGTTGACTCAGATCGGTGATGATGCGCGCGTCCGCGCCGCGGCCAGCCACGTTCTTCGTCGCAGCGCCCTCGATGAACCAGCACACCCGGACACACCGGCTGCAAAGCACGCACCGGTTATGATCCATGCCGAACATCCGATGCGTGATGTCGACCTCGTAGGGCGGGAACCGATAGGCGAATCGCACATGGTCCATTCCCTGCGCGACCGCCAGATTCTGCAGCTCGCAGCGCCCGTTGGATACGCAGACGGCGCAGACGTGGTTGCGTTCGGCAAAAAGCAGTTCGAGAATCATCCGGCGATACCGCTTCAGCCGCTCGCTCTCCGTCCGCACCTCCATCTCCTCGGTCACCTTGGTGACGCAGGCGGGCAGAAGCCGCGACACGCCGGCGACCTCGACCAAACAAAGCCGACAGGCGCCGACATCCGACACCCCATCCAGGTGACAGAGCGTCGGGATGGAAATCCCCGCGTCTTGAGCCGCTTCCAGCACGGTCTGGCCCTCGACCGCGCTGACCGGTTTGCCATCAATCGTGAGTGTTTTGACAGGCATAATGCGATTTCCCGTTGCTCAACCTAATCGTTCCACACAGCGCGCCTCTTCGGGATTCAACCCGTCGGATTCACGTCGGGCTTTGGAGGGGTGCCGAAAGCGGCCGGCGCGCCGATCTCGGGTTGCAGCAACTCGAGATACTCGTTCCTGAAAAAGCGCAGCGTGCTCAGCACCGGGTTGGGCGCCGTCTGCCCCAGGCCGCACAGGCTTGTGTGCTTCACCAGATCGCAGAGTTCTTCGAGCAGTTCCAGGTCGCGGGCCGTGGCCTGACGGCGCAGAATGCGGTCCAGGAGTGCGTGCAACTGCACCGTGCCGGCCCGGCACGGGGTGCACTTGCCGCACGATTCGTCCATGCAGAACTCCATGAAGAAGCGCGCCACGTCGACCATATTCGTGGTCTGATCCATGACGATCATGCCTCCCGATCCCATGATCGATCCCAGTTGCTGCAGCGACTCGTAATCCACCGGCGTGTCCAACTGGGACGCCGGCAAGCAACCGCCCGATGGGCCGCCCGTCTGAACCGCCTTCACCTGATTGCCGTCGGGCGCGCCCGCCCCCATCTCCTCGACAATCGTGCGTAGCGACGTGCCCATCGGCACCTCGATCAGACCGGTGTTGGTGATCTTGCCCGCCAGAGCGAACACCTTGGTGCCCTTGCTCTTTTCAGTCCCGATGCCCGCAAACCAGTCCGCCCCTTTCCGGACGATCGACGGCACGTTGGCGAGTGTCTCGACGTTGTTGATCAACGTCGGACCGGCATACAAGCCGCGCTCCGCCGGGAACGGCGGACGCGGCCGGGGTGTGCCCCGCTCGCCCTCGATCGACGCCATCAGGGCTGTCTCCTCGCCGCAGACGAAGGCCCCGGCGCCAATCCGGATTTCGACGTTGAATGTGAACGCAGCTTCGAGCACGCCACTGCCCAGCAACCCATGCTGCTTGGCCTGTTTGATGGCGGTGTGCAGCCGGCTGATGGCCAGCGGGTACTCGGCCCGGACATAAATGAAACCCTGGTCGGCGCCGACGGCATAGGCGGCGATGGCCATCCCTTCGAGCAGGCGATGGGGATCGCTCTCGAGGACGCTTCGGTCCATGAACGCTCCCGGATCGCCCTCGTCTGCATTGCAAATCACATACTTCTTGGAGCCCTGCATCTTGGCGACGGTCGCCCACTTCAGCCCCGTCGGATAGCCCGCCCCTCCTCGCCCCCGCAAACCACTCTGCAGGATCGCATCGATTACCTCCTTCGGCTTCATCTCCACCAGCGCGTCGTTGAGCGCCTGGTAGCCGTCGGCGGCAATGTACGATTCAATCCGTTCGGGGTCGATTTCACCGCTGTTCTCAAGCACGATCGACATCTGCTTGGTGAAAAACGGATGGTTCAGATCGCCCCGCTTGACTTGGGTCTCGCCCCCTTTCAGGGCGGCGACGATCGACGCCGCATCTTCCGGGGCGACCTTCTGATAGAGGATGCCGGCCGGATCCACTGCCACCAGCGGCCCCTCGCAACACAATCGCATGCAGCCAACCTGCCGCACCTCCACCTCGTCCGCCAACCCCGCCTCCTGCACCGCTTTGTCGAGACTCTCTTTGACCGCCTGGCCATTGGACGACACGCAGCCCGCCGCCAGACAGCACCGCAGCCGGATCGGCTTGCGTGTCCGCAGTTCCTTCTCCTTGATTTCCAGCAGATCAGCGAGATCCATTGGTCCATCCTTTCACGCGTTCAAGCGCGTCTTCCGCGCTCTGCCGCGCCGTCACCGCGCCATCGTACACCACGGCCGGGGCAATTCCGCACGCCCCGATGCAACGCGCCGTCAGCAGCGACAACTGATTGTCGGATGTCGTCTCGCCAGCCTTGATCCCGGCATGTTGCTCGATCGCCGCCAGGACCCGATCGGCCCCTTTCACATAGCAGGCCGTTCCCATGCAGACCACACAGGTGTGCGCGCCCTTCGGCTTGAGAGTGAAGTAGTGATAAAACGTCGCCACGCCAAACACGCGGCTGGGCGGCAGGCGCAGTTGCTGCGCCACATAGATCAACAGGTCGTTATCGAGAAAACCGAACAGCTCCTGCGCCTTGTGCAGCACTTCAATCAACATGTCCTGCCGGTGCTGCAGGCGCTTGATGAACACCTCCAGTATCTTGAAACGTTTGTCCCCGCTCGGGTGTTCGAGCGGCTTGCGGGGGGGCGCTTCACTCCGCGCCGTCACTGTTGTTTCCATAAGAGAAAACGCCGCGTACGAGACGTGTCCGTGGTTCGACGGCACGGACGGAACCGTCATCCGTGTCCCAGACGCAACAACCGTAAGCTTAGCGCGCCGACTCGAACGCGCTTTGCTGAAATTGTCATTCACTTGCCGCCAATTGGCTCGCTACGAAAGTGCATGACCTCACGTCTCGATCGGCTTGTTCATCGCGCCAACAATCCTGCGTGGCAACCAGCGCGGCGCGAGCCGCACGGAAAAAGTCAACAGCCGGTTCCGCACACCGGGAATCACCAAAGCCCGATTGCGCCGAAACCCGCGGTGCCCGGCCTTCGCCACGCTCGATGCCGACATCGTGAGCAACCGAAACAGAGGCTGTCTTCGCATTCGAGCCGCCTCGCCAAACCCGGTCGCGGTCGGCCCCGGACAAAGCGCCGTGACCGTCACTCCCGTTCCGGATAATTCCTCCGACAGCGCTTCGCTGAACGAGAGGACGAAGGCCTTGGATGCATAGTAAACGGCCATGTGCGGGCCGGGCTGAAAGGCTGCGGTCGAGGCGACATTGAGAATCCCGCCCTGCTGCCGTGCGATCATGCCGGGCAGGAAGAGCCGAGTCAGGTGGGTCAGGGTCGTGACGTTGAGTTGGACCATCTCGAGCTGCCGGTCGAGAGGCAGTTTGGCAAAGAGACCTTGCGCGCCGAATCCGGCATTATTGACAAGAACGTCCACTTCAAGCCCGTCGCGCTCGATCTGGCTGAAGACCCGCGCGGCTGCCTCCGAACGCGCCAGGTCGGCGGCGAGGATCACGGCCTCGATGCCGCTGGCCTGACGCAACTCGGCGGCCAGGGATTCGAGGGCATCGGTGCGACGCGCCGCCAGCACGAGCCGGCTCCTATCGGCGGCGAAACATCGGGCGAGTTCGCGGCCAATGCCCGACGACGCGCCGGTGATGAGGACGGTCTCAGGTTTCATGCGAGGATTGGAGCGGGTGATGGGAATCGAACCCACGTTTCGATCCCAATCGTTTCCCCTGCGATTTTCCTAATAAATTCGACACTTTCACACACGCTTGACACGGGCGCGCATTAGCAGTATGTTAGCACCAACGAAGGGAATCGAACTATGGCAAGCGTACACCGGAGACCAAAATCGAAGTTTTGGCACGCCGCATGGCGGACCGCCGAAGGCGTGCTTTGCTTGCGCTCCACGAAGCAAACCGACCGCAGCGCGGCCCTGGCTTGCGCCCTTGAATTCGAGCGGGCGGACAAGCTGGCCGGCGCAGGCTCATTGACCGAGGAACAGGCGCGGAAAATCCTGGCCGACATTCTCGAACGCGCCGGCGGAGGCGAAACCCTGCGTTGCCCGAGCGTGGAGGAGCACTTGACCGAATGGCTCGCCAGCAAAGAGGAAACGGCGACCGCCGGCACCCTGGCCCGATACCAAAAATCAATTCGCGAATTCATCGCCCATCTTGGCCCCATCGCAAAGAAACCACTGTCAGCACTGACCCCCCGGCACGTCCAGAGTTTTGTCACGGGCCGCATGAGGCAAGGATTGTCCCCGAGCACCGTCCGAATCGACGCCAAAGCGGTTGGCATCGCCCTGAACCGCGCCCGCCGGCTTGGCTTGATCACAACGAACCCCGCCGAGGCCGTGGACCTCCCCGCCGCCGATAGCGTGGAGCGCGGGACGTTCACGAAAGCGGAAATCATGATGCTGGTTGCCGCCGCGCAAGGCGAATGGCAAACCCTGATCCTAACGGCGTACTACACCGGGCAACGCCTTGGCGATTGCGTGGCCATGCGATGGGCGGACGTGGACCTCGCCGCCGGGACGTGGACCGTGAAGCAACGCAAGACTGGCCGGACGATCACCGTCCCGCTACACCACGCCCTTCTCGCCAGACTGGAGGCGCTCGCCGGCACGGACGAACCGCAAGAGCACGTCATGCCCGCCATGGCCGGCAAAGGCCCCGGCGGACGGCATGGCTTGTCCGAATCGTTCAAGAGCATCATGCGGAAGGCTGGCGTGGACTGCCAGCGAACCGAAGCAAAGGGCGTTCGGAGCCTCTCCAAACGATCCTTTCACGCGTTGAGGCACTCATTCACAAGCAGCTTGGCAAACGCTGGCGTGCCCGAGGAAATCCGCATGAAGCTGACCGGGCACAAGAGCGTTGCCATGCACCGAGGGTACAGTCACCACGAGGTTGAGACGCTCCGCGTCGCCTTGGCCAAACTGCCCGCAATTCAGCCATGAAGAAGACCCGAGGCCCGAGGCGGACGTTGCGCCCGCCCTTCGTGCTTCCCTGGCACTGCCTCAGCCCGGACGAAGCGCAGGGTTTTTGTCCCATCCCGCCGACGGAGAATCCCTACTTGGGCGGAATGACCGCACGCACGCTTGGCAAGGCAGTTTCGCAAACGCGAGGATGCTCGATTCATGAGACCGCGCCCATGGCGATCACCTGGACGTTGCGCCGCCGGCCCGAAGACGAAAACGCTTGGCCGCTTCCGGACGACCGATTCAGGCTTGCGTCACTGGCGCAGCACGCAGAACCGAAGACCGCTTTTTGGGCTGTCGTCAAGTTGACTCGTGCCGTGGCCGAAGCAATCGAACTCCTGGACATGTTGAGCGAGCAGAAGCCGGATCTCCTCAGGCGCGTTGCGCGCGAAATGACCCACTGGCCCGTTTTGCTGTCGCCGAATCCCAAGCGCAACGCGGACCCGCTGGCCATCCTCCGGAAACTCGACGTGTCGGGCGCGCTCCCAACCGCCGAGGATGCGCACTCGAAAGCCTACGTCGACGACACCGCCGCCCGGACCGCGCGCGCGTTGATTGACTATCTTCTCTTTCTTCGTGACAAGCGCCGCATCCCGCCGTTGCGCGTGGACGCACTAATCCGCGAGGCCCGCGCCTTGCCCGCATTCACGAAGGACACCGCCGCCGACTGGTGGCGAGTTGCCGAGGCTGTCTTGCTGGAAAGCTACGCGCAGCCCCTCGCCGTCCCCGAACTCCTCGCAATCGTCCCGCCCGCGCACCGGCGCTTCCCGAGCCGAGCCAAATCCTCCCTACTTGCACGACTCCGCGAGCGCTTTCGATCAATCGCCAAGCCGTAGGGCAGAGACAGCACACCGACCGCGCAAGCGCCACCCCGCCGTGGCGCTTTTTGCTGCCCCCGAGTGACACAACTTGAGGCGGTTGCACGTGTCACAAGCGAGGGTGTTCAGTTGCGCCCTAGTGACACGGAAAAACAACGAAAGGCTGAACATGAAAACATCCGCACCCGTAGAAATCCCGCCGCTGGTGACCCAGGCTATCGTGCCCGAATTTATCCGATTGCCCCGAGTTGGCACCGAATGCCCTTTCACCGGGTTGAAAAGGTCCAAGCTCAATGAACTGATTTTGCCCAACACGCAGAACGCCGGCCATCCCAAGGTCAAGAGTTTTGTATTGCGCCGCCGAGGCTCGAAAACTGGTGTCAGGTTGGTCGACTACCGCTCTTTGGCGGACTACATCCGCGCCCACCCGCAGGAAGGTTAGGCTTAACAAAAAGGCCCGCGCACGTCCCCCGAGACAAGAGCGCGAGCCGAAGCACCGATGGACGCAACGTTACCCACCCGCCGGCGGAAAGCAAGGCCGGAGCGGCCCCCGGACGCCGCCCCTAGCGATGCCAAAGAACGCTCGATTATCGCGAGCGTTTTGGAAGACCCCGCCGCCGCTTTGAGCCGCCGCCCAGCAATTGGCTGGCTTTGCGCTAACGCACCCCGGAGTTTCTCCGATGGGCTTTGCGGGCTGGCCGCCGCCGAGGTTCACCGGCAGGGACCCGAGGCGAACTTGGCCAGCGTGATTCACGCCCTCGAGGGAGCGGAGCAAATCGACGAACAAGGGAAACGCTACTTGCTCGCCCTCGCCACCGAGGCGCTGCCGCTGGACCTGGCAGAGGCGGACGCCGCCCGACTCGTTGAATCGAGAAGGCCCGAGCAACTCGCCAAGGCGCTCCAAGAGGCCGCCGGGCAACTCGAATCCATCCCGAAGCGTTGGAAGCAAGTGATCGAGGTGACAACCGAGACGTTGCAGAGCTTGGCCGTTGAAGGCCCCCGGTCAGGCGCAATCGAGGCCATTCTGACCGGGCGGATGTTCTCTCCTTTGAATCGCCCCCCGGACCCGACGCCCCGGTTTTTCATCAGCAACACCCCGATTTGCACGCCGGGCAACCTCACCGCTGTTTCCGCCACCGTGAAGGCCGGCAAGAGCGCCTTCATCGGCGCGATGATTGCCGCCGTCGTCACGGACGATCCCGAGGCCGTAGACACATTCGGAATCCGCGCTCGAAATCCGCATGGGCACGCCCTCTTGCACCTCGACACGGAGCAGTGCGCGTTTGACCACTGGCAACTTGTCACCAGAGCTTTGGCCCGCGCTCAGTGTGACGCCCCGCCCGACTGGCTTCTATCCTACTGCCTGACCGGTCTGGACATCCGCGAGGCCCGCAGTGCAATCGACAGTCTGATTGAGAAGGCCCATGCGGATTTTCATGGGATTTTCGCTGTGCTGATCGACGGAGTTGCAGACCTTGTCGTTGACGTGAACGATTCTGGCGAAAGCAACACATTCACGGCGCACCTACACCAGCAGGCAATCGACTTTGACTGTTCGGTTGTCACAGTGATTCACACCAACCCCGGCACGCAGAAAACACGCGGCCACCTCGGGAGCCAGTTGGAGCGGAAGAGCGAGACAAACCTGAGACTGGAAAAGGCGGACGAAATCACTGTTGTTTGGGCTGACAAGAATCGACGCGCTCCAATCCTGAAGGCCCACGGCCCACGGTTTACATGGTCTGTGGAGGCTGGGATGCATGTCTCGACCGATGCGACCCCCGGAAAGGGCGGGAGACCGAAGGCGTTTCACGATCACGAGCTTTGCGAACTTCTGCCCCCCGAAGGACTCGCCGCGAAAGACTGGCTGGCCGTCGCCAGGGAGGAACTTGGCGCCAAAGAGACGGCTTTCCACGAGGCACGAAGGCGATTGCAGGCCGCTGAGCTTGTCGCCAAGTCAGCAATCACCGGACGTTGGGAACCAGTCAGAAGGCGGCCATGACAAGCCATAGTGCGGAAACTGCGGAATACTGCGGAAACCCGGTTTCAGCAGTGAAGGTGCGGAAACTGCGCCCCCCTATAAGGGGCGCGTGTTTCCGTACCGCACCATGCAGGCACCCCCGGAGTGCGGAAACCAAAGCGACCCCCCCATCAAGAAATCTCTTCCCCTCGCCAGAAAAAGCGGGTTACGCGAGACACCGTGTTTTCCACGAGAGTTTCCCCAACCCAGATTAGGAAACCCGGCACCAACTGACGCCCCATGACACAGAAGGAGTACGCGGCACACGCGAAGCTTAGCAAGGGCCAAGTGTCAAAGCTGGCCAAGCGCGGAATGCCGCTCGACTCCCCCGAGGCCGCCGACCGCTGGCGAGGCGCCACCGCCCGCAGGCCATCGAGGCGCACCCCACCGTCACCCGCCGCCGCAGTTGAGGCCGTGCACCAGCAGGCCCAAGGCGCGCCCCCCACACCACCCACGCCAGGCGGACCCGCCGCCGAGGCCCTGGCAAGGGCGGAGCAAATCGAGCGTGCAGCCTACGCGCTCGCAATCCGAAGCCTGCGCGAGAAGGCCGCCGACGCCGGGAAGCTGGTAGGCATCCACGCCACCGCGGCGCAAAACTTGATCCGCACCCGGCAAGACGTGCTGGCCATCGAGCAGCAGGAGGGGCGATTACTCACAGTTGAATGGATCAAGAAGATCATCGCCGACCATGACGGAGCACTTGTGACGCTCGCCAAGGCCATGCCGCGGAGCTTGGCCGGCAGAATCGCCCCACACGACCCCGAACACGCGGAGCGGGAACTTGACCGCTGGGTGCAGGAAGAATTCCTGAAGGTCCTTTACCGAAGCAACCCGTGGAACACCCCGAAGCCATAGACGACCTCCTGACCGTTGAACCGTTGACGGATGCCGAACTCGATGCCCTCGCCACCGCCGACCTCGCCCTCGAGGCTCAGGACGGCCGGGAGCCCAAGCGCCAGACCGCCGGACAGGAAACCGGAGTGGGCCACGCCAAGCGCCTTGTTACCCGTGCCCGCCGACATCGGACCTACGACTTGCGGAACGTCCCCGCCGCTGTCGCGCTGATCAAGCCGTTGCCACGCAGAGGCGAGGTTATTCATGCGGTTATGGGCGGAGACTTCGCCGCATGGGACCTTGTGCCGGCAATCCTCGACCTCGCCGCCAGGCCCGCAGATGAGCTTTTCATTTGCACGCTGGGATTCAACGCGAGCAACAACGGTCACTTGTGCCAACTCCTCGACCAAGGCGCGATCCGCAAGGCCCACCTCCTCGCGTCAGACTACTTTGCCAAGGCGGACCCCTCGACGTTCAAGCCCGCCCAGGAACACCTCGCCGCCCGAGGCGTGCGGCTTGTGAGCGCGAGAACCCACGCAAAGGTTATCGGGCTCGCGTTCGAGCCCGAGCATTTCTACGTCATTGAAGGTTCGGCCAACCTCCGATCCTGCAACAACCTTGAGCAATTCACCCTAACCAACGACCGGGACTTGTACCGGTTTCACCAGACATGGATTCACAGCATAACCTGACCCCGGAGCAATTGGAGGTTCTCGACTTCCGCCGGAGTCTGTACCGCCCGACACCAAAGCAAACGGTTGTCGAATGGGCCGAGGCGAATGTTCATCTTTCCCGCCGGCAGACCGAACACCCAGGACCATTCAGCACCTCGACCCGCCCCTACATGCGCGAGCCGATGGAAGCGTGGAGACTCGCCGAGGTAACCGAGTGTGCCTTGTGTTGGGGAAGCCAAACTGCCAAAACAACCTGCCTAATGACCGGCGCGGCTTGGATGATTTGCGAAGACCCTTCGCCAATGCTGTGGATCATGCCCACGGAGACGCTCGCCCGGTCTTTCTCGAAAACCCGCTGGGCCACCATGCTTGAGGATTGCCCGCCTGCAACGCTCGAATTCCCGCCGGACCGGCACAAGATCACGCACCTCGAGCAGCATTTTCGACGATGCACCCTGAACTTCGTCGGAAGCAATTCGCCCGCAAACCTCGCGTCCCGCCCGATACGGGTGCTGATCGCCGACGAGGTTGACAAATTCGCAGACGCATCGAGCAAGGAAGCTGATTCGCTCTCACTCGCCGAGCAACGTCTCAAGGCATTCTCCTCGAGCAAGGTGTTTGTGACTTCGACGCCAACCCTAACCGAGGGCCGGATCTGGCAACGCTACCTGCAGGGCGATCAGAGGCGGTTCTACATTCCCTGTCCTAATTGCCGGTCGATGATCACCCTGCAATGGCCGCAAGTGAAATGGAGCCCCGAGGCCAAGGGAGCCGATGGGACATGGGACTTACATGGCGTGCAGGCAAGCGCCCGTTACGTTTGCCAAGAGTGCGGCAAGCCGATCACCGACGCGCAAAAGGTTGTCGCGCTCCGTTCGGGAGAATGGCGACCGCAGAACCCCGCCGCACAACCGGGCGTGCGATCCTACCACTTGAGCAGCCTCTACAGCCCGGACCGGAAATGCACATGGGGTGCAATTGCTTGTCAATTCTTGCGGGAGAAGCGATCCCTACTCGGTTTGCAGGGATTCGTCAACGGAATGCTGGCAGAACCATTCGAGCGCGAACACGACTTCCGAACAGAGCGCGTTGAGCTTGTGCTAGACGCAAGCACCAATGCTACCACAGAAAACACCGTGCGCCTGATGACTGTGGACTGTCAGGCCCGCGCCCCGCACTTCTGGCTCGTGATTCGGGACTGGACCTCGACGGACAACAAGACCACGAGCACCTTGGTTTCCGCCAAGAGCGCGATGCACTGGGAAGAACTGCGGGCAATCCAGGCCGAGGTCGGAGTAATCGACGCAAGTGTTGTAGTCGATTCAGGCTACGGAGCGAAGTCTGATGCGGAGGTCTACCGGCAATGCGCTCGATTCTCGACCGCAGACCCCCGATGCCAGCGCAACGGAATTCCCGTGCTTATGGGCTGGATGCCGGCAAAAGGGATGCCCTCCCGTAAGATGTTCAAGACCGAGGACGGATCCGCCCTCCCGTGGACGATTGCCTACCGTGACCCGTACCTGGGCACCGCCGACGGCGGACGATGCCTAATCATGCTGCTTGAATTCGCTTCCGAGGCCCTCAAGGACGTGCTGGCCACGCTCCGAGACCCGAGGCGATCCGCCGACATTGGCGTTGAATGGGCAGTCACCAAAGAGGCCGCCACGGAGGAATACTGGCGGCACATGGACGCGGAGTTTCTCTCCGAACGCACCAATGGGCGCACGGGCCGTGTAACGCGGGAGTGGACGAAGCGCAGCGCACGCTGGCCCAACCACCTCTTTGATTGCGAAGTGATGCAGATTGCCACCGCCATGTTCTGCGGACTGTTACCCGGAACCGCCCTTGAGTGACGCCGCCGGGCAGCAGGCCCTCGACGGGACGGTTTCCTCGCCCACATCGCCGCCCCATGAGGCCCCGAAGCGCGCAGACTTGGCCCCTGGCCGCCCCGCAGGCGCGTTTTTCCGAGGCGGGCTGATAGACGACACCCCCCCGCGCGCGGCCCGCACCGCGAGGCCCTGGCCGCCAATTCGGAATTCAGGTGCAGAATTTATGCAGCTGGTTGGCCGACACCCCCCCGCGCGCGGCCCCTCGAGGAGCCAGCCCGCGCCCTGCCCGACACCCCCACGCCCGGCCCGGTACGGTACGGTACGGTGGCCCCTCGAGGAGACCGACCCCCAGCCAACCAACTGGCGAAATCCGCCAGTTGAACCGACACCCCCCGCGCGCGGACCGCACGCGAGGCCCTGGCCGAACCCGACCGGCCCCCGACCCGCACCGCGAGGCCAACGACGAACCCGGCCCGGCCCAGAGGCGATCACCTCGACGCCCAGGCGGACCCCCGAGACGCGCTCCCGAGGTCCTCGATCCACGTCCCCGCGCGTCTCTGAACAGCGTTTTGCACCCCTTCAAACACCAGCGAACACCGGGCAACCCGTTAGCAGTATGCGTTAGCAGTTGAGCCTTTTTGAAGACCGGCAACATGCAGCAAACCCTTGATTTTATTGACGATTGTGGAGGTTGGAGCGGGTGATGGGAATCGAACCCACGTGGCCAGCTTGGAAGGCTGGAGCTCTACCATTGAGCTACACCCGCAACGGCCCCGACCATACTGGCCGCGCTTGCGTTGTCAAATCCGGAGCGTATAAGCTCCGCCCGATGAACTCGCTGCTCCTGCTTCAAGGTCGCGTGATCGATCCCAGCCAGGGTCTGGACGCGGTGACCGACATTCTGATCCGGGACGGCAAAGTGGCGGCTCTTGGCGAGGGTGCCGCCGCCCAGGCGCCGCCCGACGCCGATCGCTTCGACGCCACCGGCAGGATCGTCTGCCCCGGGCTCATCGATCTGCATGTGCATCTGCGCGAGCCAGGGCAGAGCAGCAAGGAGACCATCGCCACCGGCACGGCCGCCGCTGCCAAGGGCGGATTTACATCGGTGGTCTGCATGCCCAACACGGTGCCGCCCATCGACAGCCCCAGCACAGTCGCCCTGGTCCATGAACGCGTCGCCAGCGAAGGCCGTGTCAACGTGTATGTGGCCGGCGCCATCAGCAAAGGGCTGGCCGGCGAGGAACTGGGCCCGATGGGTTCGCTCAAAAGGGCAGGGGTGGTCGCCGTCACCGACGACGGACACTGCATCCAGAACAACGAACTGATGCGCCACGCCCTCGAATACTCGACCATGTTCGATCTGCTGGTGATGGACCATTGCCAGGACTACTCGATCGTCACCGACGGTGTCGCCCACGAAGGCTATTACAGCGCCATGCTCGGCCTGCGCGGCTGGCCGGCCGCCGGCGAGGAGTTGATCGTGGCCCGCAATATCCTGCTGGCCGAACGCACGGGCGCACGCGTCCATTGCCAGCACATCAGCAGCGCCGGCAGTGTCCGCCTCCTGCGCAAGGCCAGGGAACAGGGCCTGCCCGTCTCCGGCGAGGCGTGTCCGCACCACTTCACGCTCACGGACGCGGCCCTCGCCGGAAGCGACGAATTCTGGCGCAAGGACGGCCAAGCCGTCCTGATTTCGGGCAAATCCTCCTCCGCCCTCCCCTTCTGGCCGGCCTACGACACGCACGTCAAAATGAACCCGCCGATCCGTGCGGCGGCGGACCGCGAGGCGCTGCTCGAAGCGCTGGCCGACGGCACCATCGAGGTGATCTCGAGCGACCATGCGCCGCACTGCAACTACGAAAAGGACGTCGAGTTCGACGACGCCCCCTTCGGCATCACCGGCCTCGAGACCGAGCTGGCGCTGTCCCTGATGCAGCTTTACCACGCCAAACGCCTCGGCCTGAGCGAGCTCATCGCCCGCTTCACAACCGGCCCGGCCCGATTGTTGAAACTGACCGGGAAAGCGTCGCTCAAACCGGGCAGCGACGGCGACGTCACCGTCTTCGATCCGGATGTCGAGTGGGAGTTCCACCGTGAAGACACGGCCGGCAAATCATGCAACAGCCCGTTCTACGGCTGGCCAATGAAGGGCAAAGCGCTCGCCACAATCGTCGCCGGACGGATCGTATGGCGCGACCCGGACAGGGCCGCGTCCGAATCGATCCAACAGCAGAATCAGACAAACCCCACATCAAGAAAGAATAAAAAAATATGATCCGATACCTGCTCAACGAGTTCAAGAGTTGGCGCAAGAAGTGACCGCGCACCTGGTCGAGACGCCCGCCAGTTGCCGTTTCCGGATCTCCAAGCCCTCCCACGAGCCGAGGAGTTGAGAGTGGGGAGTGGGGAGTTGAGAGTTGTACGACAGACCTTTCAGGTTCATGGGGGCAATTTGCTCTGCTTCGTTCGGTATCGAGATTATCCATGACAACACCTGTTCGCGTCGCAATCATCGGCTGCGGCAGCATCACGCTCCAAAACCACCTGCCCGGGCTCGCCCTGTGTCCCGACACGCAGGTGACGGCTCTCTGCGATGCGAACCCCGCCGTGCTCGAACGGGCTCGAGGACAGACAGGAGTCGCCGCCCTGAGCACCCGGTTCGAGGAGGTGGTCCGACGCGACGATGTCGATGCCGTCATCATTGCGACGCCCAACCACACCCATCCTCGAATCGCCCTGGCCGCCGTCGCTCATGGCAAACATCTCCTTTGCGAGAAGCCACTCGCCCTGAACGCTGCCGACGCCTTCGCCATGGCCGAGGCCGCCGAGCGGGCCGGCGTGCGCCACATGACGGCCTTTACTTACAGGTTCGTGCCCGCCATGCGCTACCTGCATGACCTCGTCAAGCGCGGCGATCTCGGCCAGCCCTATCACTACCGCTCCTGCCGCCTTCAGGATTGGGGCACGCGCAATCTGGGCTGGCGCCAGGTCCGCGCCCTGGCGGGCACGGGCGAACTGGGTGACATGCTCAGTCACCGCATCGATTTCGCCCATCTCCTGATCGGCCCGATGCGCCGGCTCGTCGCCCAGCTCAAACGCATCCATCCCGTCCGCGGTGACGCGCCCAGCGACCTGGACGATTGGGTGGCTCTGCTGGCCGAGTTCGAGTGCGGCGCGACCGGCGTGCTCGAGAGCAGCAAACTGGCCTCCGGACGCAACGAGAGCTGGCGCAGCCTCGACTCGGTCGAGGTCAACGGGAGCGAACGCAGCTTCGTCTTCATCACCGGCCGCTGGAATCAAATCGAGACCGGGCGGGCCGGCGGACCGGGGCTCGAGACGATTCCCGTCCCGGAGGAATACTGGCGCTGGCCGGGCAGCCCGCGCGACCCTCGAGTCGGCGATCCCCTGGTCACGTTCCGCTATGACCAGGCTTGGGAATTCGTCGATGCCATCCGCCAGCAACGCCCGTGCGTCCCCGATTTCTTCGACGGCGCGCGCGTTCAGGCGGTGATGGACGCCGCTGTGCGAAGCGCCGAGACCGGGCAATGGATGGGCCTGGCTCCTAATCCGTCTTAAGCCTTCTTCTGGCTGCCGAGATGCAATTCGCCGATCTGCGCGTCGAGCGTCCAAGAGGTCACAGATCAGGCCGGAATGGGGTAAACCGGAGCACTGGTCACGCGCCGTAGGGGGAAAATCTCTCTCGCGCGCGTCTTTCGGAATGCAACCGGACGGAGAACCCCCTATTCTGAACGCATGATTGGCCGCCTGCTGAAACCCGAACTGACCGGGTTGATCCAAGAACGGGAATTCAACCAGCTCCGCCAAATCCTCGCTGAATTCCCGCCGCAGGACATCGCGGACATCCTCACCGACCTGGCTCCCGAGGACCGCGCTGTGCTCTTGCGCATCCTGCCGTATCAACTCGCCGCGGATGTCTTCGAACAGCTCGGCGTCGAGGAACAGGAGCGGTTGGTCCTGGCGCTCGGCAACGAGCAAGTCGCGACAATCCTCAACGAGATGGAGCCGGACGACCGCACCGCCCTCCTCGAGGAACTCCCGGCCGCGGCCACGCAGAAGCTCTTGAATCTCCTCTCCCCCGAGGAACGGAGGATTGCCGTCACACTCCTGGGTTATCCTGAGGAGTCCGTTGGCCGGCGCATGACGCCCGAGTACGTGGCCGTCAAACACGATTGGACAGTCGCGGAGGCGCTCGAGCACCTGCGCCGGGTCGGGCGACACCGCGAATCGCTCAACCAACTGTTCGTCGTGGACCCGCAAGGCCGACTGGCCGGAGTGGTGCGCCTGCGGAACCTGGTGGTCGCCGAGCTCGACACCCCGGTCGCGAACCTGCTCGAACCGCAAGTCATCTCGCTGCGCGCGACAGACGATCAGGAAACGGCCGTCGCCGAGTTCCAGAAATACGACCGCACCATGCTGCCGGTGGTGGATTCCCAGGAGGTCCTGGTGGGAGTGGTCACGGTGGACGATGTGCTCGATCTGGTCGAGGAGGAGGTCACGGAGGACATGCAGAAGATGGGCGGCATGCAGGCCCTCGATGCGTCGTATCTGGGCACCGATCTGCTGGTCCTGATCCGCAAACGCGTCGGCTGGCTGATCCTGCTGTTTCTGGGTCAAATGCTGACGGCCACGGCCATGGGACATTACGAAGGGGACCTCGCCAACGCCCTGGTGCTGGCGCTCTTCATCCCGCTCATCATCAGCAGCGGCGGCAATTCCGGGGCGCAGGCCTCGACTCTCGTCATCCGCGCCATGGCCACGGGTGATGTCCACTTGCAGGATTGGCTGCGCATCTTGCGCCGGGAACTGGCCCTGGGGCTCGCCCTGGGCGCCGTGCTTGCGGTCATCGGCTTCCTGCGGATCGCCCTGTGGCCGAATCGCGCGTCGCTCTACACCGACCACTATGCGCTCGTGGCGACGGTGGTGGGACTGAGCCTGGTGGGTGTGGTCGCCTTCGGAAGCCTGGTCGGCGCCATGCTCCCGTTGGCTCTGCGAAGACTCCGACTCGATCCCGCAACCTGCTCCGCACCATTCGTGGCAACTCTGGTGGACGTAAGCGGGCTGATCATCTATTTCAGCATAGCTCAGGCGGTCCTGCGCGGCACGCTGCTGTGAATCCGCGCGCGCCAGAGAACACGCGCTCATCAGGCAGTTTGCATCTGGCGCCCCAGGCGTTGAAGCCAGCGCGCACGTAGGGTAACTTCGAGGGTTCACCGACATCCGCCGCTCGCGGGAAACCGATCGCGCGGCGCACGATGTCCCCGGCCAACGCAAGCCCGTGGTCAAGCAGGAGGTCGATCCGCCTGTCGCGAGCGCAGAAACGCCAACTGGCTGGGCGATACTCGAGAATCTGACGCTGGCGCAGGACGTGGTCGGTGGCGCGCAGCATGCTCTCCTCGAACACGCCCTCATGCTCGAATGCAGGCCAGCAGCCTCGGCCAACCGGTTTTGCTCCCGATCAGCCAGGGGAGATCGATGGTAGCGGGAGTCGTGCAATCGAGGGCGATTTGGCTGAGATACCCCATGCCCAGCGCGGCAAGAAGCCGACAGGCCGACTCAATCAAATCGGCGTCCCGATTCCTCCGGCTCAGTACTCCACCCGCACCCGAATGGGCCCGGCGGATGGCGCCATGCGGACAATCTGGAGTGTGTTGTCGAATGTCGCCCGGGCCCCGGTATCGAGTTGCACGGATTTGATCGGTCGGCCTTCCGGATGACGCAATCGCAGCACGATGGCTTTCGGCGCGGACCGCGTCGGCGGATCGATCAGGGCATCGATATGCCCGCAGTCGACTGACGAGACGATCTGGTAACTCACCGGCCCGAAGAAAGTCGGGGCGTTCGCGACGCGGATTTTCATGCCGTCCTCGAGCCAGTTGTCGGTCAGCAGGGGCGCCAGCCAGAGTTCATCGCCCCGTTCGGTCAGGAGCATCGTCCGCGATTGGTGTAGGAAGTAGCCCGTCTCGTGCGTCTTGTTGTAGCACCAATTCGAGAAATGCTCGTAGATCGACAGGCTGGTCCCGTCGATGAGCGATGCCAGCGTGTTGAAATAGCTGCGCACAAACGGCTTGACGTCGTCGCGCAACGCGCAGACCTCGGCGTTGCGCGCATAGTACGGCTGCACCTTGGCAAAACCGCCCATGTCGAACCAGTCGGCACGGTTCCGCTCGGCCGGATACCCGCCCCAGCCGCTCTCGAGGAATTGCACGTCCTCCATGTGGTCCATGATCCAGTCGACCTCAGGCGCTTCGGGCGGCATGGTGCCCAACGGGACCATGTGATGTGGCCCGAGATCGACGTCGTAGGCCCAACTGCGGTTGCCATCCTGCCCGGGGTAGAAATCAGCCATCGGTCCGGGTGTGTAAACCGAGGCCGGGTAGTACGGCACCCAAGTCCCGTTCTGCAGCGGCACGACAGGGGCCAGAGCCTGCGCCTGCCCGAACGCCCGCCGCACATCCTTGCCCAATTGCACGGCGGCGGCCAGGACGGCATCGGCGTCAGGATGCCCGATCAACCCGAGGGCGTGGCCCATCGCTCCGAGACCAGCATGGAAGTAGCTGTTTGCGTAGAAGTAATAGGCATACGCATTCCAATCCGCTTGGACACCGGGCGGCATCAAGCCATACTCCGGCACCGGTCGCCCATCGGGCTTGAGCCTGCGCGTCTTGGCAAGCTGAGCCGTGACCCAGCGGCACATCCCAGCCGGCTTGTCGGCCACCGCCCGGAACCAGGCGTCGTCTCTGGCAAGCCGCATGTATTCGCCCAAGGCCCACAGATGCCAACCGCTGCCCATGACGGTATAGCCCATGGTCATGAATCCCTCGGGTTTGTAGTGGTTGAACGAGTACTCGAAGGCCCGTTGCGCATAGTCGAAGTGGCCCCAGTACTGCATGCCGCGGATGGGGGAGTTGCCTTCGCTGTCGATCGCCACCAGGTAGCGATCCGACGCAATCCACGGCTCGATCTGTGTGCCCTGCCGTTCGTTGCGGGCGGCCAGCAGCACATGGGCCTGGTTCGCGCGGATAACGTCGGCCAGCCAGGCGTCAGGCAATTCGATCTGCATGGCCGGGGCCATGATCGCCTCCCAGTAGGCCTTGAAGCTGGCAAACAATGCCTCGCCGCCACCAAGCTCGGCCTGCTCTTCAAGTGTCGCCTCCCAAGCCGGCAGGTAGAAACAGCAGCGAGCGCTGCCGTTCGCCGGCAACAGACCGCTGATCGAGAGATGGCCGTTGTCCGATCGCCCCATGCCGGCCGGAAATCCAGCGCTATCGAAAACCCCCACGAGCCGGCCATCGGCGACAATGATTGTCCGCTGGCCAGTCGTTTTGCAGACCGGCAGCCCGCCACCGCCAGGACCCATCGCAAGCACAAATGACGCGCTTGCGTCGGCTGGCTCGGGGTTGTGGTTCGTCATGGTCAACTCGAGGACGGCAAGCGGTTTGGCATTGAGCCAGCGCGGAGCGGTCGAGAGGTTCTCTGTCTCGAGCGGCGTGACATATGTCCGCTGGCGATACTCGATGCCTCCGATGTTTACAGTCGTCACGGGGGCGGGAAGCCATCCGCCCTCGAGATGCCGCTTGAACCGCGGACTCGGGGTGAACAACTCGGTGAGATAGACCGGCTCAGCAGAGTCCGCGCGGATCAGACGCGCATCGCACCAGTTGCCCGCGTCGAACCCGATGCCGTCCCCTGCATCCGTCAATCGCAGCGTGAGCACACGGGCCCCGGCCAACGGCACGCTGATCGGCTTGGGGTCCTCCCTCTCGCGCATCACGCCGCTGTCGAACCGCTTCTCGCCGTCCACCAACACCTGAAAGACCACGGTGCCCGGGGCGTTGCCCCCTTGCCATTGCAGACCGACCTCGGCCTCGAACCGGGCATAGCCTTCGCTGACATCGATCGTGAGGTCGCCCGAGGCGTGATGCCCAAGACCCCTGGCAAAGTCCGTCTCATTGATCCGCAGGGCCAAAGCGGCCGCCGGATCGGCATGCGCCGCCTTGTTCAATCCCAGCAAGCCCCACGCCTGAGATTGACCCAGCACGCGCCGGTTCCCTACAACCGGCGTCAGGGTGTAGCTGGGACGATGCCCCTTCTCGTCGCTGTCGAAGTTCTCGAAATAAAAAACCGTCCCGTTCGCCTCGGTCACGAACTTGGCGTTGTCACACGCCAGCGAAAGCATCATCCGCCCCGCATCGAGTCGCGGATCGCAGTGCGTGACCTTCATGGCCCGCTTGCGGGTCTGGTCCGGCATCGCCCGCACCCGCTCGAGGACAGTCTGCTTGTCCGCAATCTGGCGCTTGTACTCGCCAAGGCTGGGCGCTGCCGGGAACCGGCTGACAAACAAACCCGCGTGCGGCAGGTAGACTGGACCGCGCTCGAGGACGTCATCCACGGCCACGGCAAAAGCCCCCTCAGGCAGGCGAAAACGGATTATGGTCCGATCGGCACGGACCTGACGAAGCGCCTCGCACGCAACATGACGCACGCCCAACTGCAGCGGCGCTGCCATGTCCCAGGATAGCCGCGTGCCCTCGATCCCGACGATCGAGCCGTTGTAGACCTCGAGCCCGGCCATCTGCCCCGGCCTGTCAGGATCGCTTTGTATCAAGAGGTCCGAAGCCGTCAGAGTCGAGCTGGTGATCGCCTCGAAACCCGTGACTGCGACCGGGTGACCGCCGGCAAAAACGATCCAGCGGACTTTCCAGTACAGCCCGCCGACCTTCGCCGGCGTGAATGTCCAGACGAGGCCCTCGCCTTCCATTGCACCGTCGATGGATGCCCATTGGCCCTGCCAGACGGTCTCGCCCCGCCAGAATTGAATCCTCACCGGACGCGCCGGCGGCGTCTTCAATCGGATTTGCAGCCGCGTGAGCGGTCTGGCCTCGATCCATTCGAGTCCGATGCAGGCCTCGCCGTTGGCCGCCGACTCGACTCTGTACTCACCCTCCGCGCCGAGCATCAGATCCGTCGCAAGGAACAGGTCCTCAGCGGCAATCTCCTCGAGACGATTGGCCCGGACGCCGACGTCACGCCGCGAATCCCAGGTGCACACCCGGGCAAAGGGAGCGGCGTCGAAGAAGCGATCGTCGCGTTCGGCCGGCTGAACCGACTGGCTCGACCCCAACACCAACGCCAACGCCAGAACCATGCTGAAAGAACCGCGCCCGAGGGCGCCCCGAACAGAGAGCCGACAAGGCATTGGGGTTGTTCTTGAAGCTGAGCGTCGAGACTGGTCTGACGCGCGCCTCGCCCTGAAGAACACAGAGATCATGATCGGCCCCGATCTGAGACTCCGCGAAGCTATATGAAACATCGCTCCAGGATATTCGCAGGATCGGTCTGCTGTCCACACAGGTTGCAATCCCTCTTTTCACCCTTTGCGCGCTGTTGGCGATGCAGGTGATCACACTCGCCGCCGACCAAACCACCACGACCGTGAACCTCGACCGGGAACGCCTGCGCAACCGGCGCTTCCAATTCTGCGTATTCCGACACCTATTTCGACTCCGTCGCCAATGAGTGGAGTTGACCGAGGCTTGAATCGCAAACCTGAGGAAACCGGCGCCTCACGCTTGCCAAGGAGCTTGATGGCGATTAGTTTGCGCGCCCGGTTTTCATACGGGGGCGGCGGCGCATTGGCGCGGTTCGCGCAGCAGGATTATGAGCGATTCCTATATCCAAAACCTCTTTGCGGAGCGGATTGGCGGGCGTCGATACGGCAAGTCGACCGCGATCTACAAGTTCGAGAAGATCAAGCGCGCCAGACGCGCCGCCCTCGAAGCCAATCCGGGCTCCGAGATCATCGACATGGGTGTGGGCGAGCCGGACGCGATGGCCTTTCCCGAAGTCGTCGAGGAACTCGCGCGCGAGGCGCGCAAGCCGGAGAACCGCGGGTATGCGGACAACGGCGACGCGGTGCTGAAACGGGCGGCGGCGCGCTATCTCGATCGCGTGTGCGGCGTGCCGGGGATCGATCCGGACACGGAGGTCCTGCACTCGATCGGCAGCAAGGCCGCCTTGTCGATCCTCCCCGCCGCGCTCGTGAATCCCGGCGATTGCGTCCTGATGACCACGCCAGGCTATCCGGTGTTCGGCACCCACGCCGCCTACTACGGCGGACGCGTCCACAACCTGCCATTGACCGAAGCCAACGGCTTCCTGCCCGATCTCGAGTCCGTTCCGGATGCTGTCTTGCGCCGGACCAAGGCCCTGGTCCTGAACTACCCCAACAACCCGACCGGCGCCAGTGCCACACCCGAGTTCTTCCGCGAGGTGGTCGCTTTTGCCCGACGCCGCGGGATCGTGGTGGTCCATGACGCCGCCTATGCCGCGCTTGTGTTCGAAGGCCAGCCGCTCAGTTTCCTGGCCACGCCCGGCGCCAAGGAGGTCGGAGTCGAACTCCATTCGTGCAGCAAGAGCTTCAACATGACCGGATGGCGCTGCGGATTTGTCGCCGGCAATCCCCTGCTCGTAAAGGCCTACGGCGACGTCAAGGACAACACGGATTCGGGCCAGTTCCTCGCCATCCAGCACGCCGCGGCGTACGGACTCGATCATCCGGAGATCACGCGCCAGATTGCGGCGAAGTATTCGCGGCGCATGACCGCGCTCGTCGAGACGCTGCGGGCGGCGGGCTTCGGCGCGCGCAAGCCGAAGGGGTCATTCTTCCTCTACGTCAAGGCCCCGCGGGCCGCCACTCCGCATCAAGGACCGCGCATCGAGTTCGCGTCGGCCGAGGAGGTGTCGCAGTGGCTGATCACCGAGCGTCTGATTTCGACGGTGCCGTGGGACGATGCCGGAGCGTATCTGCGCTTCAGCGTCACCTTCGCCGCGCGCGACGCCGCGGAGGAACAACGCGTGCTGGCCGAACTCGGTCGGCGATTGGCAGACGTGCGGTTTGAATTCTGAGGGTGCGGGCCTTCCTCGAGGGCCACCCGCTCCTTGCGGAACTGCTCGATGAAGATGAACCCGAGTCGGCGGTAAACCGCCGCCTGCCTGAGCAAGCGCAGCGCGGCAGGCAGGCACTCCAGGGGCTTCGCCACGAGGGGCGCCCTCGACGCCGCGCGAGCGCTTGGTGCGCGCGCTTCGGCGCCGCTTTCCATGTCGAGGTTCATGGCCAACACCCTCGGCCTTCTACTGAGTCTCGCCCTTGGTCACGCGCAGGAACACGTCTTCGAGGCCGAGTTCATCCTCGCGCAATTCGAGCAGCCTGGCGCCGCCCTGGACGAGCGCCGTGGCGATGATGCTGTGGTCGGCGTCCGGCTCGGCCAGGGTGACCTTGAGCCGGCCATCGGTCAGCTCGACCTCCGACACCTCAGGCTGCGCCTTGAGCAGTGCGACCGCCCGATCGGTCTCGCCCGCCACGCGCACCCAGACCACGCGTCCGCTGGCCATCTGGTCTCGCACTCCCTGGACGGGGCCGGTGTAGATGAGCTTGCCTTTCTCGATGATGGCTACCCGATTGCAGAGAGTTTCGAGTTCGCTGAGGATGTGCGACGAGATGATGATTGTCTTGCCCAGACGCTGGAGTTCCTGAAGGATGGCCATCATCTCGATGCGCGCGCGCGGATCGAGGCCGCTGGCCGGTTCATCCAGCAACAACACCCGCGGATCGTGAATCAGGACGCGGGCCAAACCGAGCCGCTGCTGCATGCCGCGGCTCAGCGCCCCGATGATCGCCCCCTTTTTCTCGGTCAACCCCACCAACTCGAGCACGTCATTCACCGTCTTCTCGCGCTGATGCGCGGGTATCTTGTAACAGGCCCCGAAGAAATCGAGGTACTCGGTCACCTCCATGTCCTTGTACACCCCGAAGAAGTCGGGCATGTAGCCAATGATGTGCCGCACCGCATCGGCGTCCTTGACGACATCGTGTCCAAGCACCTCGACCGTGCCGGCCGAAGGCATCAGGAACGTCGCCAGAATCCGGAGGGTCGTGGTCTTGCCCGCCCCGTTCGACCCGATGAAGCCGAACAGATCGGCCTGATTCACCGTCAGGCTGAGATTGTCGAGCGCCACCATGTCCCCATAGAGACGGGTCAGATTGAGCGTTCGGACGGCGGGCTTCGGGTCGGTGCCGGCCTGGGCTTGCGAGGCGTTGCTTACCGGTGTCGCTTGCATGGGGTCTTTCAAAGGACGGGCGCCGCCGGCGCCCGCCCGCTCACGGGAACGGCCAGGCGGTAGAGAGTGCTCTGCGCGCGGCGCGGCGGTTTGTGCTTCAACATGGAACCGGCTGTCGGGCTGCCGCCGGCGTCCCACGCCAGGAGCACGGCATCGCCGCGCGCGACCAATGAACTCAACTCGAATCCCGGCGGATAAACAAACGCGCGCTGCTGTCCCTGGTACAAACCCAACTGGCCGATGAACGTCGCGGCGATCAGCGTGTTCGGATTCGCTTCGAGCCGCGCCTGCGCCGTGCTCCCAAAGGCCTGGCGCCGCGCCGACGCCGCCCCCGTAAACCCCTGTCCGAACCGACGCACAAACAGTTCGAGCGCCTGACCGGTGGAGAGCTGGACCTGCGCCGCCTTGGTCTCTCCGGCATCGAGGCCGCCCAACTCGTAGATCTGCCCCCGCAACACCAGGTGCAGGCTCGAAAACGCATGGGACAGACCGTTGCGCACCGTCACGCGGATCGAGCTGCCCTCTTCCTGGATGTCCAGAGCCAACGGCGCCGCAGCCGGCTCGGTCCAGTCGCTGACATACAAGAGCGACGTCCAGACCGGCACCTCGACCTCCGCTCGAAAGCTGTTCGCAACAATCTCGGCCTCGACCCGGCTGCTCTCCTGCCCCCCGCCCGAGGGCCCGAGAAACTCGCCGCGCAACGCCGCGAACGGTTGATCTCCCGCCAGCCTGTAGCGGGCGTTCACCGACGAGTAGAGCGATGCATAGGTGCGGCCCCGCAGCTCGACATCGCCGGCGCGCGGCAGGACATCGACCAGATGCAGTTCGTTCCACTCCGTCTCACCCGCGCGCAGCTTGTAGCCGATGAAATAAATCAGCAGCGAAAACGCCACCACGTAGATCGGGAAGGTGATCCAGGTCAGCATCTGGCGATTGATCTTCTTGAGCCACCAGTGATCGATCGGGCCGATCACAAGCAAATACACCACAAGCAGCGCCAGCAGCCACTCGACCGGCAGCTTTCGAACCTGCCGCGAATCGATCATCGCGCCCAACACGCTGTCCACACTCCAGCCGCCATAGTAAAACTGCGTCTGCTCGTTCAACGTGTCGCCAGGCAGCTTGAAGAGCCGCGCCCAAAACCAGGATCGGTTCTTCCACGACTTGAACGGCTCGCGTTCCGGACTGAAGGCCAGCACGGTCACCTGGCCGCGCCCGCGGGGGGCGGTCACGATCAGCGGCCCGCCGCCCAGGGACACCACTGCCTCCCCGTCGTTCATGACGGTCGAGAAGGCTGGAAAGTCCGCCAACTCGAAAGCCGGGTCCGGCTGCAAGGCCGCATACGGGTCGGCCCCGGACGCCGCCGGCGGTGGACGGCCCGGCGTGCGACTCGCACCGGGCACCGGGTTGAAGGACCTCGAGGAGCGCAGGTCGGCGCCGGACCGGAGCCATTCGTGGAGGACGCCCTGGCTGCGGTTGGTGCGGATTTCGCCGAGGGTCACCGGCAGCAACCCGCGCAACCACTTCAGGCTTTCGATGTCCTGGGCTTGCTCCGGAGCGACGACGAGGTGCCCGCCGCCATGCAACCACGCGAGCAGGGCATTGACCTGGTTCACCTTCAGTTCCAGCGCCTTCTCGGAGTTGAGGTAGAGCGTGCCCAGTCCCTCGAGCGCCAGCGACTGATCGGGAAACTGCTCGGGCGTCATCCGCGCCACCTGCGGCTGGGTCTCCGGCCGCCCCCCGCGCACCTCGGGCAGCGTCGGCAGCCCGCCAAACGTGCGGGCCAATCCGCCCACTATGAACGTCTCCCATCCGATATCCTTGGCCCGCAAATCGAGCCGTTCCCCGCGCAGCTTGCGCTTGGCATCGTAGAGGCGCGCATCCCAACTCGCATACCGGCTCGCCCCCGCAAACACCGGGATGGAAAACCGCTTCCGCGTGTTTGTCGGCAACTCGATCCGCATGCGTCGCGCCTGGCCGGCCCCGACCTGCCGCGACGAAAGCTCGAACACCGCATCGAAAGCCGGACCGTCGTTGTAGATTTCGCACGCAACCGGAAACCACGCCGCCTCCCGGACGATCCCGTCGTTGCCACCGCCACTCCCGTAGCCAACAAACACATCGAACTGCAGTTCCGCGCGCGCAAGCGCTCCGGACAAAACCAACCCCGCGGCCAGTGTCAACCAAGCCAACGCCCGGCGACGCTGTCCGCTCCGCCGCAAGCTCATCATGACGTTGTCGGTTTCCTTCACGTCGCCCAAATCCAGTCACCAGCGTTATAGTCCACCCCGCCCCGGACGCAACGCCCGAATTCCATCTTTCCGCTCATGCGTCGCGGAAAGATGCGTCCCCGCCGCGCGGGGCTCGATCGGGACCCACAACATGTTGGATCTCTTCCGGCAAGGGGCTAGAATCCACGCATGCGCCTGCTCCTGCTGCTTATGCTGCTGCTCATGCTGTCGCCGCTGGTGGTTCGAACGGCGATCGGATCGACCGCGGCCTCCGAACTCCCGTTACCCCCGCGCGCCGCCGTCTGGCAAGGCGAAGCGACTTCCGAAAACAGAGGGTTTGCCCGTGAGATCGGGCGCCTGGTCCAAAGTGCAGGCTGGGACATCGAATTCTTGGACAGCGCTGCCCTGACCAACGTCACGCAGTTGACGCCGGATCGCTACGGACTCCTGGTTCTGCCCGGCGCCCGCCGCCTGCCAATGGAGAGCATCGCCTCGATTCAATCCTACCTCGGGGCCGGCGGCGACATGATCGCCCTCGGCCTGCCGGCCTGGGACACCCCCGTGTTCAGCCTGGGCGACCATTGGATGACTCGGGACGAATACGAGGTCGCACTCGCCGATCAGAAGCCCCAGCGGTACTTGCTCCGGTTCGCGCTCGAACCCCAGACCCGTGACCGGCCGTCCGACACATCCCGCACCGAGCCGCAACCCATGCCGGTCGATTCCGCCGCACTGGACCGTTGGAGCCGGCACACCAGCCACCCGGACGCGCGCGCCGTGCGCACGGTGGATCAGGGGGAAAGCGGCGGCGCGCTGCACGTCACCTTGGATCGCCTCGAGGGCTGGGAGACTCTCGAACCGCCGTCCCAGGCGTGGTCCTTTGCGCCCGGTCATACCCTCACCTGTTTCGAGGCCAAAGGCAGCGCCAACACCCGTCAACTGGCTGTCGAGTGGATCGAGCAGGACGGCTCGCGTTGGATCGCCACTGTCGACCTCGCCCCCCAATGGCGCCGCTACGGTCTGCCTCCCGAGTCGTTTCGACCTTGGCAGCCTCCAGCGGGCCGAGGAGGCCCGGGCGACCGGGTCAACCTCGCCCGGTTGGCGCGCTTCACTCTGGGCCTGGCGCTCACACACACGATCTTCGAACCCGGAAAGCAGGAGTATTGGTTCGCCAATCTGGGCACCGCGCCAAATCCCTTCGGCGCCGCATCCGCCCCCGCAGGTCTTCCCGTGCCCCGAATCGAATCCTTCGCTCCGGACTACATGGTCTACCCGGTCGGCACCGCGGTGACAATCCGCCCGCCGCACTCGCAGACATTGCTCCGCCCTAACAACCCGGATGCCGCTCAAACCGCCGCGACGGCGATCGATAGCGTCGTCATCCCTACCGGCCAATCGCTGGTAGCGCTGCATCCGCGCCCGCGTGGTGTCGGCTTTGACCAGGATCGCCCCTATCGCTGGCAGCCCATTCTCGAAGCGCGGGACCTCGAGACCTCGGACTTCCGGGGAACCGTGGCGGCACTGATTGCGCACCTCAAACCGCCGTATCGTGACGGTGTCTGGGCGCTCTTCACCCCGGGCGATCCCGCCTTCTATCGCCGACTCGAGGTCGCCGGCTGGATCGAGCAGACGGCGCGCCGGCTGCGCACACCCGTTTACCTGGCCGAAGGCGGCAGTCAGTTCTTCACCCTGTTTTCAGATCAGGCGGCGCCGATCGGTGCGCGCGTGGCGAATGTGGGCGGGCGCGCCGCCACGAACCTGCAAGTCGTCCTGACCGTGAGCGAGAGACACCGCGGATCGCCGATCCACCGTCATCAGGAGGCGCTCAGCGTCGAGGCGCACGGGCTGGCGATTGTGACAAACGCATGGACCCCGGGTCCGTGGCCCGAGCAAGGCTGCGTCGTTGCGGCCCAACTGCTGGCGGACAATAGGGTCATTGACGAGTTGCGCCACGATTTGAACCGCTGGGAACCGAAGGCCGCGCCCGAGTTCCTCGAAGCGCGCGACGGCGCCTTCTGGATCGCGGGGCGGCGGTGGAAGGCCAATGGTGTGAATTACATGCCCTCCTCGGGCATCGGCGTCGTCAGCCCGTTTTTCGAGTACTGGCTGGGCCGCGGGGCATACGATCCCGAGGTGATCGGACGCGACCTGGGGCGCATCAAGGCGATGGGTCTCAATTCCATCAGCGCGTTTGTCTATCACCGCGACCTCAGCGCCCAGCACCTGCTCGATCTGCTCTTCCAATGCGAACAGCTCGGTCTCAAGGTCAATCTCTCGCTGCGGCCCGGCACGCCCATGGACTTCCGATGGGACGAAATGCGCGCCCTCATCGAGCATTACCGCCTTGCGCGCAACGACACGGTCATCGCCTACGACCTCGCTTGGGAATCGAGCCACTACGATCAGCGCCATCAGCAACGCCACTACACGCTAGCCTGGGCGGAATGGGTGCGCCGTCGCCACGGTTCCACCGCTCAGGCCCTCGAAGCCTGGGGCGAACCAAACGCAAACGCCCGTCCCTCGACACCGAGCCCCAACACCACCCCGGACGTGCCCGTGCCTGCGATGTCCGAACTCACCCAGGACGGCCCGTGGCGCAAACGCATCGCCGATTACCGCGCCTTCCTCGATGAACTGCTGGCCGACAAGTACGCCGAGGCGCGCCGCCTGGTCCGATCGATCGACCCCAATCACCTCGTCAGTTTCCGAATGCAGCACGCGGGCGACCCCACCTACAATGCCGAGGGAATGCTGCCTTACGATTTCTACGGCTTGCGTGACGCCGTGGACATCTGGGAACCGGAGGCATACGGACGCATTGGCGACTGGGAGCGCGTCAAGCCGGGCCACTTCACGGCCGCCTACGCCCGCCTGTGCGATCCGGCCAAACCGGTCCTCTGGTCCGAAATGGGCTACAGCGTCTGGGATTCCCAACGCCGCGCGCCCGCCCCAACCAGGCTCGAGTTCGCCGCGCGATATTACCGGGACTTCTACCGCATGCTCCGCGAGTCGGGCGTGGACGGCGTTTTCTTCTGGTGGTACCCCGGAGGCTACCGGGCCAATGAAAACAGCGATTTCGGCATCATCCACCCCGACGGCACCGACCGCCCCGTCACCCGCGTCATCCGCGCCGAGGGCCCCCACTTCCTCGCCGCTCCACCCGTGCCGGCGGTCACACGCTGGATCGAGGTGGACCGCGATCGGGACGCGCGCGGCCTGCACGGAATCTACGAAGCCGCCAAAGCCGAGTACTGGAGCATCGTCGAGACGGGCGGCCAAGCCGGCCTGAGATGGAAACGACCGCCCGGCGGGCGTTAGCCCGCATATCGGGTTGAGATAGAATTGAGTGCAAAGTCGTTGGCGGTTGTGGCAAAACCGTGTGGCCCTATGGAGTACGAAGCCGTGATCGGGCTGGAGACACATGTCCAGCTCAAGACCCAATCGAAGATGTGGTGCGGTTGCGCCAATGCCTTTGGCGCGCCGCCGAACACGAACGTCTGCCCCGTCTGTCTCGGGTTGCCGGGCGTGCTGCCGGTTGCCAACGATGAGGCCCTGCGCCTCACCGTGCTGGGGGGCCTGCTGCTCAACTGCAGAATCCCCTCCTTCGCCAAGTTCGACCGGAAGAACTACTTCTATCCCGACGTGTCCAAGAACTACCAGATCACACAATACGACCGGCCCTCGACAACCGAAGGGCATCTGGACTTCGAGTTCGAGGGCGCCATCCGCCGCGTTCGCATCACGCGCGCTCACCTCGAAGAGGACGTGGGCAAGAGTTTTCATTTCGAGCGGACGAGCGGGATCGACTTCAACCGCGCAGGTGTGCCCCTGCTCGAGATCGTGTCTGAACCGGATCTGGCCAGTGCGGACATGGCCTACGCCTATCTGAACGCGCTCAAAGACGTCCTCGTCTATGGCGGCGTCAGCGACTGCGACATGGAAAAAGGCATGGTCCGATGCGACGTCAATGTCAGCGTTCGTCCGCGCGGCGCCGCCGACCTCGGGGCGAAGATCGAGATCAAGAATATGAACAGTTTCAGCGGAGTCCGGCGCGCTCTCGCATACGAGATTCCGCGTCAGATCGCTGTCCTCGAGCGCGGAGGCATGCTTGTCCAGTCCACGCGCCGATGGGACGACGCCGCCGGGATCACCGAGGAAATGCGGACCAAGGAGGATGCGCATGACTACCGGTACTTTCCCGATCCGGACCTGATGGCATTCGAGCCGACGGAGTCATGGCTTGACGAAGTGCGGGGGCGGGTTGTCGAGCTGCCGCTGGCGCGCAAGCAGCGTTTCATGCGCGACTACCAACTGCCGGCCGCCGACGCGCAGACATTTGTCGATGACGTGGCGCTCGGCGCCTATTTCGAGGGTGTGGCGGGGCAGACGCGCAATCCCAAGGCAATCGCCAACTGGGTGATCAACAATCTGCGCGCACACCTGGCTGAATCGCAAACCACACTTGCCGATCTGAGGTTCAGGCCGGCGCATCTGATCGAACTGGTAGAATTGATCGACAGCGGCAGGATCAGCAGCCGGATCGCCCAGGACGTCTTTGCCGAGTTCTTCGCCACCGGAGAGAGCCCCGCCGCCATCGTCCAGCGCAAGGGCCTGAGCCAGGTCAGCGATGCCGGCGCCCTCGAAGCCCTCTGCGATGAGGCCATCGCGGCCAATCCCGGCCCGGTCGCGGACTACCGCGCGGGCAAGAGCGCCGCGCTCAACTTCATCAAGGGCCAGGTCATGAGATTGAGCAAAGGCAAGGCGAACCCGGCCATGGCGGGTGAGATTCTCGAACGGAAGTTGGGCGGCAACCGGTCCGGCACCCGAGCGTGAACCGGTTCACGCAAACACGATTCGACAGACCACGACCGACGCGATGATCCCCGCCAAATCGGCCAGGAGCCCCGCCGCAACCGCATGGCGCGTCTTGCGCACGGACACCGAACCGAAATACACGGCGATGACGTAGAACGTCGTTTCGGTGCTTCCCAAAACCGTCCCGGCCATACGCGCCAGGAGACTGTCGGGACCGAACGTTTTCACCACATCGGCAAAGAGGCCGATCGTCGCGCTTCCGCTCAGCGGACGCGTCAGGCAGAGCGGCAGCAGGTCGGCGGGAAACTGCACCAGATCGAGGACCGGACGCAGCCCCCGAGCCAGCATATCCACGCCGCCTGCGGCGCGGAATGTCCCGATCGCCATCAGCATGGCGACCAGGAACGGGATGATGCGCACCGCCACATGGAAACCCTCCTTGGCGCCCTCGACGAATTCCTCGTACACCCGCACCCGGTGCAGTGCGGCATAGAGGGGGAAGAACGACAGGAAGAACGGGATGGCGAGAACCGACACGGCGTTCATGGTCCGCAAGAAAAGCGTGGCGGTTTCACCGGATGCCGGCGTCTGGCGCATCAACTGAAAGAATGCCACCGCCAGGAAAACGCCGTAGACCCCCAGAACCAGCTTGCCCCACGCAGGAGCCGTGTTGCCCACGCCCTCGACCGAGTCCGGTCCGAGACCCTCATTCGGCGCCTCGGGGGACCGGCCCCTGGGAGGCCGATCCGGAGGTGGCAAACGGAACCAGCGCAGCTTTTCGAGTGTCTTGACGGCGAAGATTCCAGCCGCCGTCGAGCCGACTGTGGCGATGAGGGCGGTGCCCACGATGGCGGTCGGGTTGGTCGAACCTGCCGCGGCCATGATGCCGATGGCGGTTGTTGGCAGAAGTTGGACCGAGCTGGTGTTCAGAGCCAGGAAGGTGCACATCGCGTTGGTGGCGGTGCCGGGGCGGGGATTGAGCTTCTCGAGGTCGGTCATCGCGCGCAGACCAAGCGGCGTGGCGGCGTTGGTCAGGCCGATCATGTTTGCGGCCAGGTTCATGAGGATCGAGCCCATCGCGGGGTGCTCCTGCGGTACGTCTGGAAACAGCCGGCGCAGCACGGGTCGCAGACGCCGCGCCAGCGCCACGATCAGACCCGCCTTCTCCGCCAACCGCATAATCCCCAACCACAAGGCGGTGATGCCAATGAGCGGCAGCGCGATGGTCATCACCGCGGTCTTGGCCGCGTCGAAGGCCGCATCGGTCACCGCGTCCAGGCGCCCCTCGAGGCCGCCGAGGACAACGGCGAGCACGATCAACGCAAGCCAGATGTAGTTGAGCATGGGCGTGGTTTACACACTCTGACCCGATGGGCAACGCAGAAGTGAACGACGCGACGATCCAGAGCCCACGAATCCGCACACGGCCTCCGCCTCCTCCGTTCTCGACATTCCGTTAGTCAATTGGCCGAATCCTCCTTGCACGTGCGCTTGCAGCCGTCTCTGCCATTCGCGAGATTCGTCTGATTCGTGGTTCTCCTTTCCTCCAGGCGACAACATGGCGCTCAGCGCCCGCACCAGTGCAGGGAGCACGTCCAGTAGCCACGGAGGCGAGGGCATGCACCGGTCCTAGCTGCTCTGGAGAACATTGCTGAGGGCAATGGGCACCCCGAGCGTGCGCCAACCCATGATCGCACAACCGCCTTTCCAAAACGCCTGTGATGCCACAGCATCGATCCCAACGATGAGAAGGACTTTTGAAAGCGTTCCGGGTTCGGTGGTCGCTCCGAAGGGTTTTCTGGCCAGCGGGGTCTACTGTGACATCAAGCGCCTCGGCACCGGGAAAGGGTCGGACAAAGGACAGAAACGCGATCTTGCATTGATCGTGTCCGAGGTGCCGGCAACGGTAGCGGGGCTGTTTACCACCAACCAGGTTTGCGCCGCGCCGGTCAAGGTCTGCATCCCGCGCGCAGCGAAAGGCCGCGCGCAAGCTATCGTGGCCAACTCGGGCAACGCCAACGCATGCACTGGCCCGCGCGGCCTGCGGGATGCGCTCGAAATGGCTGCCGTCGCGGCAGCACGAATCCACCTGCCGGCCGAGCATGTCCTGGTGGCCTCGACTGGACGCATCGGCGTGCCGATGCCGATGGCCAACGTGCGCGATGGGATTCGGCGGGCCGCCGGGCTCCTCGGCAATGCCCCGGAACACGGCGATGAGGTCGCCGAGGCCATCATGACCAGCGACACCCGACCCAAACAGATCGCGATCGAGATGAAACTCGCCGGACGGCCTGTCCGGATCGGAGGTGTCTGCAAGGGCGCGGGCATGATCCAGCCGGGCATGAGCGTCACGGGACGCCGCCCCGCCGCCATGCCCGTCGCCGGGCTGCACGCGACGATGCTGGCCTTCCTCACCACTGACGCCGCCATCGAGGCGAAGCTCCTGCAAAGGATGCTGACCCATGCCGTCGCCCGAAGCTTCAACCGGATCACGGTCGACGGCGACATGAGCACCAACGACACCGTGCTCGTGCTTGCCAATGGCCTCGCAGGCCATCAGCAACTGCGCTGGCGCCCTGCGGCGAAGCCAAGCCGGGAAATCGGGCTATTTCAGGCCGGCCTGGATCATGTCTGCCTCGAGTTGGCCAGAATGATCGTGCGCGACGGTGAAGGCGTCACGCGCTTCGTCACACTCCGGTTATCCGGAGCCAGGACCTGTGCGGAAGCGGACGCCGCCGTGCGCGCGGTGGCCAACAGCGCTCTTGTCAAAGCCAGTTGGTTTGGCGGTGACCCGAACTGGGGCCGCATCATCGATGCCCTCGGCTACAGCCCGGCGCGAATCGTCGAAGAACGCGTCGACATCGGGTACAGCGCGCCCGGAGCGCCGACGGTGGTTTGGAGTCTCAAAAAGGGCCGCCCGACCACGACGTCGTTCAAGCAACTCTGCGCCGCGGTGGCTCCCAGGGAATTCGATCTGCACATCCGGCTCAACCTCGGCCCTGCGAGCGCGATCCTCTACGCCGCCGATCTGACGGAGGAGTACGTCGATTTCAACAAGGGCGACGTGAGCGATCCGACCAAGCTGGGCGGCTAGCCGCGGCCGCCGTCAAGCCAACTGCAACTCCCTTTCCACCTCGCCGATCAGGCCGGCCAATCTGCGGCCGTACTCGATGTAATTGGCGTATTGCGCCTCGGCCGACGCGCGGGTGTTCGAGTCATGGAACACCACGGCCATGTGCGGCTCGATCGAGATGCCGCCGTCGTATCCGCGGCTCAGCGCGTCTTTGACAATGTCGCGCACCCGTCCGTCGCCCTCGCCCGGCCATCGGTAATCGGCGTCGTTCTTCTCCGGGTTCCATGTGGCGTCCTTGATATGTATATGCATCGTCGCCTCGCGGACTTGAGTCCAGAAATACCAAGGATCCTGCTTGCTCCATGGCTTGGGCCGGGAACGGTCGGGATTGAAGATGGGGTTGGCAGTGTCGAACACCCACTTGAGTCCGGGCACGTTCTCGAGCAATTCGAGCGCATGGCGCGCGCTCATGCCGCCGTGGTTCATGCAGTTCTCGTGCACGGGCTGCAAGCCGGCATCGAGGAACATCCGGGTCACCTCCCTGACCCGCTCGAAGACCACGGCGGGAATCGTGTCGGCGTCATCGGCCGGCTTGAAACTCATAATGCGAACGAATCGTGTGCCGAGCCGCTGCATTCGCGGGATGGCGCGTCGCGTTTCGGCGAGGGTCACCGCAAAGGGGGTCTGCACGGTCTTTGCCCAGTTCATGATCGTCGATCCGAAGCAGCAGACGCCGATGCCCGCCGATTCGAGTTTCTCGACAGCCAGTTCGAATGCGCGCTCGGGGATCTCATGGAGATTGGCGCCGGGGAAACCTTCGACCTCGACCGTCCGGGCTTCGAGTGTACGCCATCCGAGTGCACAGGTCGCCTTGATCTGAGCATCGATGGATGCTCCCGCTTCGTCGCTAATGCCAGTCAGGTAGTACATAGGCCGTAACACTGGTTGCCGGGGCAGTCGAGGCACGCGCTCAGCCGCCCCTGAGGTTTTGGACAATCCGCGTTGTGGGCTCCGTCCGGTTCAGCGTGTAGAAATGAATCCCCGGCACACCCTGGCGCAAGAGGTCGGCGCACTGTCGCGTAGCGAACTCGATCCCGAATTCCGTCACGTCCGCGTCGTTGTCGCCCAGGGCGTTCAACCGCCCAGCGAGGGCGGACGGGATGGTCGCTCCGCACAAAGAGACGAATCTCTCGACCTGGCTTGAACTGAGGATCGGGATGACGCCGGGCACAATTGGCACCGTGATGCCCAGCGTGCCGACGAGGTAATCGCGGAATTCGTAAAAGAAGGCGTTGTCGAAGAACAACTGCGTGATGACGAACCGGGCGCCGCACCCGATCTTCGCCGCCAGGCGGCGCCAATCAACCTCCTTGCCCTCCCGGCACTCGAGATGGCCCTCGGGGAAACCCGCAACTCCTATCGAGAAACCTCCAAGATCACGGGTCAACGTCACCAGCTCGTGCGCGAATTCGAATCCGCCGTCGGATCTGACAAAGCGTCCGGTCTCCTCGGGCGGATCCCCGCGCAGGGCCAAGATGTTGCTGATTCCCCTGCTGCGCGCCTCGTCGAGCAGAGCGACGATCTGGTCTCGGGTCGACCCAACGCAGGTGAGATGCGCCATCGCGGGCACCCCGAACTCGAGTTGAATACGCTCGACCATCTGCAGGGTCTTCGCGCGCGTGCTGCCTCCGGCGCCATAGGTGACCGAGCAGTAGGACGGCGCCAACCGACAGAGGGCGGGCAGCGTCCGCTCGAAGATCGCCCGATCACCGCTCTCTGTCTTCGGCGTGAAAAACTCGAATGAGAACACCGGCCGCCCTGCTTGCCGAGCGTCGCTGTAGATGTCGTGAATGAACCGCATCAAGGATGGCTATCATGCGCCATGCACAATCGAAGCGCAAGCCGCGCGCGCACTCGTGCGCCAGCGGGGGTGGATGACAAATTGGTTGGGTGATTTCAGGGAAAGCATATTTTGCTGGACTTTTTGGTACAGTATTGTATATGTCATATACAACCAGCACTAAAAACATCTGATCCCCCATTATGATCTCTCCC
>Ga0208040_1000231_pt1 | contig 74060 bp, 65 predicted proteins | sample AD_UKC083_MetaG_FD_184431 | JGI IMG/M metagenome (GOLD analysis project Ga0208040, IMG submission 184431) | Active sludge microbial communities of municipal wastewater-treating anaerobic digesters from USA - AD_UKC083_MetaG (SPAdes) (version 2) | ecosystem: Engineered > Bioreactor > Anaerobic >...
AGTCCGCCGCTCGCCGAAACCGAAGGAAAGGGGCTCCGGGCTACGCCCTCCGCCCCTTTCCTTAAACATCGTTAAAAGCGGACATATCATGTGCTACAAAATAGGACTTTTCTATTTGCTACTAACATACCTCTTTTTCCCGGACATCAGAGGCTTTCCGGTGGAAAGGCCGTGATATCGTCAATCTGTGTTGTGTCGCCCATCAGCATGATTATCCGGTCAATTCCGAGTGCGATGCCGGCACTGGGCGGCAGGTTTTCCAGGGCTGTTAGAAATTTTTCCGGCATGGGATAGTTTTGCCAGTTTTTGGTAGCCCGGGCCCCGGCTGCTTTTTCGAAACGCCTTCTTTGTTCGGCCGTATCGGTCAGCTCGGAAAAACCGTTGGCCAGTTCAAGACCTCCTATATACAGTTCAAATCTTTCCGCCACCGATGGATCACTCTTTTTGATTCTGGCCAATGCTGCCAGTTCAGGCGGGTAATCATAAAGGAAAGTCGGTCGGTTGATTCCCATGCGGGGTTCTATATATTGAACCAGTGTTTCATCAAAATGATTCTGATTCAGCGTTTCGGAAAGACTCACCGGGGAGTATCGGGCAAAGGCGTTTGCCACGGTGATTCTTTCCCAGGGACTTTCCAGATGGATTTTTTTGTTTTGCCAGGTGATGTCCCGGGGGTATCCCATATTTCTGAAAGCATCAAGTAGCATGGCTTCACACTGATCCATGAGATCTTGATAATCAAAGTGTGCAACATACCATTCCAGCATGGTGAATTCGGGTAAATGTTTTTCTCCTCTTTCCCGGGCCCGGAAGCATTTGCAGATTTGAAAAATCCTGGGGTAGCCTGCGGCCAGAAGACGCTTCATGCAGAGTTCGGGGGAGGTTTGTAAAAACCAGTTGCCCGAGGGGATGGCTTCGATATGTTCTTCTGGGGCGGGTCCGGGTATCCGGAGAGGTGTTTCGATTTCCAGAAAATCATGTTCGTTAAAGAAATGCCGGACACTTTGCATGAATTTGGCGCGAAGGCGAAGGTTTTTGGCCTTACGCGCCAGATAGAATTGATCGTCCTTTTGAGATGTATTCATTTTTATGCAGCTTTTCAAAATAATTCAGAGGCAAGGCGCGCGAAGCGAGAAGAGCGAGGCGTATTTTACATACGCTGCAGCGATGATGGCTGAAGCGCAATGCAGCATATGGATATTTTGGAAAGCTGCTAGCCTTTGACGCGGGTCAAATACTCTCCCGTTCTTGTGTCAATACGGATTTTTTCGCCTTCCGAAATAAAAGTCGGTACCAGAATAGTATATCCTGTCTGCACCTTGACCGGTTTGGTTGCGCCGGAAACCGTGTCACCCTTGGCCCATGGTTCTGCTTCTGTAACAATCACCTCAACGAAATTCGGAAGACTGATTCCGATGGGACGGTCTTCGAAAAGCAGAATTTCCACCTCTATGTTGTCGAGCAGGAAGTTTACCGAATCTCCGACCTGATCTTCCGTCAGATAAACCTGTTCGTAGCTTTCATTGTCCATAAAGCAGTATTTATCGCCCTCTTTGTAAAGGTACTGCATTTTCTTTTCACGCAGATCGGCTGGTTCAAAGACATCAACGGAACGGAAAGTTCGTTCAAACTGATTGCCGTTGATCATGTTTCTGAGTTTGGTGCGATACAGGGCCTGTCCCTTGCCCGGTTTGACAAAATTGAATTCAACAATGACATAGGGTTCGTTGTCAATCTTCAGACGCAGCCCTTTTCTTAAATCGCTGGCGGTGTACATAAAAATTCCTTCTCCTTCATTCCTGGCAATCTATTAATTTAGTTTAAATTATTCGTGTTCTTCCTAATCTAATTATTCGAAATTGTCAAAAAAATCTTGATGTTTCTGCAAATCATTTTTTAACGATCTCGACAGGGCCAGGATAGGCACTTTTCCTGACTGTCCCGGCAGATCTGCAACGTACTGGGGCATCGCCAGGCCGGAACAATTTTTAAGGAGGTTTTCCATCATGTTGAGCCCTTCAGTCATTTCCGTGCGTAAATGGTAGCAGCCTTTTACCGGATCGCAGTGAAAAAGGTAATAAGGACGGACAGATATCTTCTGTAATCCGTATAAAAGGCGACGCATAGTGTCTTCGTTGTCGTTTACTCCTTTCAGAAGTACGGACTGATTGGAAACGGGAATGCCGGCTTCCTGAAGCATATTGCAGGCCCGCCCGGCATCCGGAGTGATTTCGGATGGGTGGTTGAACTGTGTGTTGAACCACAGAGGCCTGTATCGTTTCAGCATTCGGCAGAGTTCTTTCGTGATGCGCATGGGCATGACGACCGGTACGCGGCTTCCGATCCGCAAGACTTCCAGATGCGGGATAGCTGCAAAAGAGGACAGGATCATCTCCAGGTGATGATCATCATACGTCAGCGGATCGCCGCCGGATATAATCACTTCCCGGATTTCAGGAGAATCGGCCACATATCGGACCATTTTATCCAAACGGTTCTTTAATGTGGACGGGTCTTTTTTGTCCCAGAATCGTTTACGGTTGCAGTGCCGGCAATTTGTGGCGCAGGACCGGGTGACCATCGCCAGAACGCGGTCGGGATAGCGGCGTATCAGCCTTGGTACCGGCATGGAGTCATCCTCATTCAGCGGATCATCCGAGCAGTGAGGCGAAACAGAGACTTCCTTTTCATCAGGGATGCACTGCAGTGTCAACGGATGGTTTTCATCATCCGGTTCAATCAATGACAGAAAGTAAGGTGTGATCGCCATCGGATAGGTACAGAGCACGCGGTGCAGTTTTTCCTGCCGGGGCATCAGTATTTCAGTAATTTCGGCCAGTTTTTTCAGGGACGTGACACGATTTTGAAACTGCCAACGCCAGTTTTTCCAGTCTTTTTCAGAAGCATCAGGATAGTGAGAAAGAATGATTTTCTTATTCATAAAATTTAAACCATTTATGGCAAGCTGCGTATCACAATTTCATGCTCATGCAAAGGAAATCCATCTTTTTTTGGGGTAAAAAATATAGGAAATCATACGCTGATCGTGATATGTTTAGAAACAAAATCAAAATCCGGGAGTATATCCGTTGTCATCTGTCCAGCAGCGTAAAGAACGTGTGGCGATGTTGTCCGTTGCATCCAATTCCACATTGGTGGTCTTTAAGGTCATTGTGGGAATACTCATCGGCTCGGTTTCCATCATTTCCGAGGCGATTCATTCAGGGATGGATTTGCTCGCGGCTATCATTGCAATGTTCTCGGTTAAAAAATCACATCTTCCGGCAGACGATGTCCACCCTTTTGGTCATGGCAAAGTTGAAAGTATATCCGGATTGATTGAAGCCGTCCTGATTTTCATTGCCGCTTTCTGGATTATTTTTGAGGCGTTTAAAAAATTAACTTCTATGCAAGAAGTGGAGTCACCCGGTTGGGGTGTTGCGGTAATGCTTTTGTCCGCTGTGCTCAATTTTTTTGTGTCCCAGCGGCTTTTTGCGGTAGGGAGGGAAACGGATTCCATCGCACTCACCGCTGACGCCTGGCATTTACGAACCGATGTGTTTACTTCCGCAGGGGTTATGGTCAGTCTGGGCATTATCTGGGTCAGTCACTTCTTTTTTGAAGATCCCCGTATTCACTGGCTGGATCCGGTGGCGGCAATATTCGTGGCAGTATTTATCCTGAAAGCGGCCTATGATCTAACGGCACAGGCACTGGGCGACCTAATGGATGTGAAGTTGCCGCTGGACGAAGAGGACTGGATTCGCAGCGTGATTGTCGGACACAGACCGGAAATTCATGGATATCATCAGTTGAGAACGCGCAAAGCCGGCAATTTCCGTTTTATCGAATTTCATATCAAAGTGGATCCGCGTATGACGGTGGAAACATCCCACGGCATTACCAGGGATCTCAAGTTTCAGATCATGGAAAAAATTTCCAACTCGACGGTTACCATTCACATCGAACCGTGCGACGGCAACTGCACGGAAGTCTGTCTTTCCGGTTGTCTGCTGCCGGAAGACCAGAGAAAGCGTTTATCCATGGTGGATACAGGACGGGATCATTAATCTTCATTGCGATTCGTGATCTTATGAAATCCCGCAACGGCGGTACCGTCAATTCTGTCTATTGAAAAATCATTTTCCCTTGTACAGATAACGTTCAAAAAAGCGGTTGTAAGTTGTCCATTCCGAATCCGAATTGACGGCATCCGCTTCAACAAAGCTTTGAAAGGCATTGAGCTTGGCATCCAGGTCGTCTATAAAATGGATGACCATTGCCTCCATAGTCTTCGGACGTTTGGGAGACCCGTATTCAAACTCGCCGTGGTGGCTCAGAATAATATGGCGCAACGCCAGTGCCGTCTGCGGAGGAAAACCGGGAATCGCCTCTATTTTTTTGTTGATCATTTCCACGCCCATGACCAGATGGCCGATCATACGGCCTTCGTCGCTGTATGCAATGAGGCTGTCATAGGAGAATTCATAAATTTTGCCGATATCGTGCAGCATTCCGCCGGCAATCAAGAGATCCCTGTTCAATTGCGGGTAGTGATCCGCAGTCTTGTCCAGCAGGCGAACAACGGAAAGCGTGTGTTCAAGCAGACCGCCCAGGTAAATGTGGTGGAAACCCTTGGCTGCCGGCGCCCGCCCGAAAAGATCAGCCGTTTTTTCATCATGAAAGAAAGCGGCAAGCAGCTTTTTTAAAGGTTCTGATGAAAGGGTGTCGATAAAAGCGATGAGATCGCGAAACATCGAGTGGGTATCCAATTTGCTGACCGGCAGATAATCCGACGGGTTAATGTTTTCCGGGGCGCAGAGTTTAATATTCACAATGGATATCTGAAGCGCGTTGCGGTAACTTTGCACCCTCCCTTCAATATCAATAATGTCACCTTTTTTAAATATTTGATCCATTTCCGCCGCATGATCCCAGACCTTGCCGTCCATTTCGCCCGTCTTGTCTTTCAGGCGGACGTTCAGGTAGGCTGAGCCTTTCTGGGAGAAAGCCATGCTTTTTTCCGCGACTAAAAAGGTGGAAGCAATTTTATCGCCCTGTCTGATGTCCTGAAGATAAATTTCTTTGGTTTTCAAAAGGACCGCCTTTCTGATGAAATCGTGTTTAAAGTTTTTCTCTCAATACACGGTGATCTCCTACACGCACCGTGAGTTTGCTGGTATCGAAATATTCCATGAGCGGAATAATGTATTTCCGGGAGAGTCCGGTCAGTTCCTTGAACGTGGCCGGTGTCGCCTGACCTTCCCGGGCAAGCTTAGCCTTGTAATCTTCGCGCAGCTTGTCCAGTACAGTGTGTGCAAAGCACAGGTCTTCATTAATCTTGACAAGCTCACCGTCTTTCAGCATCAGCTTGATGATATTCTGCGCCTTTGCTTTCCGGTCTGGAAAGCTGTTGAGGACATCCGAAAGAGAGGGAGGCGTCAGTCCGGCTTTCACATAGGTTGAGGCAATGGATTGATGCAAGGCATCCTCTTCTCCGGCCAGCAGTACCTGATGGGTTGCCAGTCTTACATTGTCCTGGTTGATGACGATTTTTTCTTTTTTCCCAAGACTGGTCGCCAGCATATTAAAGAGTTTAACGGACACCGTGCTAGGCATTGCCGCTTTGAGCTCTTCCTTGGAGACGCCTTCTTTTAATGGATTCTTTTTGTGGTAGCCGGTGAGGCTTTTAAGAATCAGTTCTTCCATCTGAGAGTACAAATGAACGGAAAGAACCGTAGTGTCTTCGCTTGAAAGCAGGATGGCCTGGCGGCTGGAAAGTAACTTATCCAGTACATCCCTGATTTTTTTTGTATGAACACCCAGCCGAAAGGAAAGTGACCGGATAGAAATACCTGTAAAACCGGCCCGTTCCAGAAGAACCATAATTTTTTCAGGCAATGTGCCGTCGAGCAGTGTGCGATAATCAGAGAGAATTTTATTCTGGTTTCTTTTGTGCTTGCCCGGCAGCGGATCGAGAATAAGCCCACCGCCAATCGTGGTTACCGGTGAATAGCTGCGCAGTACGAAATGATCACCCGATACAACGACGTCTTCATTGGCCAGTATCAGCTGGGCAAAGGTGTTTTCGCCGGGAGACAGTTCATCCGCATCCATGAGGATGATCCTTGTCATGATTTCCGCCGTACCGGTGTGCAGGCGAACCAGCGCCCGGTTTTTCAGCTTCCGCGTATTGGTTGCCAGGTATTCAAAAAAAACGTCAAGTCTTTGCGTGGGCCAGACGGTTCCTGGCCGCACGAGAACATTACCTCTTTCGAGAGTTGATTTTTCTATTCCCTGCAGGTTGATAGCAGTCCGCTGACCGGAGAAAGATTCTTCCACTGGCAAACTGTGAACCTGAATTCCGCGGATGCGGGCGGAAATGTTTTCGGGAAGAATCTGAATGTCCTCACCCACCCTGATTTTATCGGAAATCAGGGTTCCGGTGACCACGGTGCCGAAGCCCTTCATCGTGAAGATACGGTCCACCGGCAGGCGAAAAATGCCGTCATCGGTTTTTTCTTTCAGCTGAATGACGGTTTTGTCCAATTCGGCGAGAAGCTCCGAAATTCCGCTTTCTGTAGCTGCTGACACCGGTATGACAGGCGCTCCGCAAAGAAATGTGTCTTTCAGATAGTCGGTGACTTCGGATTGTACAAGATCCAGCCAGTCTTTTTCCACCAGATCTGTTTTGGTCAGGGCAACCAGGCCCGCCTTGATGCCCAGGAGGGAGCATATCTGCAGATGTTCCCTGGTTTGCGGCATAACGCCTTCATCTGCGGCGATGACCATTAATACAAGGTCAATGCCGGCTGCTCCGGTCACCATGTTTTTGATAAATTTTTCATGTCCCGGCACATCAACAATGCCGAGAGTATTTCCGGACGGAAGCCCCAGGGAAGCGAATCCCAGTTCAATCGTGATGCCTCTTTCTTTTTCCTCCTTGAGGCGGTCTGTGTCAATGCCTGTCAGGGCTCTGATTAAAGATGTTTTCCCGTGATCTACATGACCGGCTGTGCCTAAAACAAAATGTCGCATGTTTTTCCCTTTATTGAAATTACAAGGTACTTTGAGATAACAAACTCCATTCATTTTCACAACATTATATTTCTGATGCAACGTTACTAATGTTCGGATTCCCCTGCAAAATGCAAAAGATTCACCATGATTTTTAGCCTTGAAAATAAGCCCCGGAATTGTTAAATATCAGCGGAAACGAGGTGTTTATTGCGCATTCTGGGTTTGGATTATGGCGAGAAAAGAATTGGCGTTGCCGTCTGTGATGAACTGGGCATAACCGCTCAGGGATTGCCGACGCTGATTCGCCAAACCCAAAAACATGATCTGGAAGTTTTAAACCGTTGGATTCAGCAATATTCCATACAAGAAATTGTCATTGGGTATCCTTTGCGTCTGGATGGTTCCGAAGGCATTCAGTGTGAAAAGGTGAAACGTTTTGCACTTTTGCTCGAAAAAAAATTTATGTTGCCGGTGATCAAATGGCCGGAAACGCTTTCGACCAAAGAGGCAGAGGAAATATTAATTACATCGGGTGTCCGCTGGCGAAAAAGGAAAGAAAAAGTTGATCGGCTGGCCGCTTGCCTGATCCTGCAAAGTTATCTGGATCAAATCAGTAAATCAGGAGCGGGGCGGGTGTAGATCCCATCCCCCATCCTGAAATTCCGTTTTTCAGAAATATCCGTGGGACAGGGAATGAAGGAAAAAATCATAAAAATATGCCTCTATGTTCTTCTGGTGCCGGTTATTCTTGCTCTTGTTTTTGGCACCTGGTTGTTTATTTACGCAAGAACCCCGATTGACCCGGGAAAAGACGCAACGGTACTGGTTGATATCCCGACAGGCACCAGTTTTGTTAACGCAACAAAAATTCTCAGCGATGCCGGATTAGTTAAAAACCGGTTTTTCTTTTACGCTTTGGTCGGCGTCAAAAGAGCCACACGTACCATTCGGGCAGGTGAATATGAATTTTCCACCTGTCTTTCCCCGTCTGAACTGGTGAAAAAACTGATTCATGGAGACATTAAAAGCTACCGTGTAGTGATTTACGAGGATTCTTCCCTCAGACAAATTGCGGCCCGTTTTAAAGAATACAAATTGGTTGATGAAAAAACCTTTTTTGAACTGTCGGAAGACCCGGTATTCTTGTCCTCACTGGGTGTTCTGGGACCTTCGATTGAAGGATATCTTTTCCCGGATACGTATTTGTTCAATCGTTCCATGAGCACCCGTCAAATTATGCGTTCCATGGTGGATCGTTTCTGGAAAAAAATATCACCGGAGATGATTAACCAGGCTGCGGCAAAAGGTCTCGATCCCCATCAATTTGTGACCTTTGCCTCCCTTGTGGGGAAAGAATCCTGGAAGACAGGGGAAAAACCTTTGATTGCAGCCGTTTTTTATAACCGGATGAGCAGGGGAATGCCTCTCCAATGCGATCCCACAGCGGTTTACGACCTGAAAGATTTTGACGGGAAAATTCTGCGTAAACACTACAGGAGGGAATCCCCCTATAATACTTACCTGATCAAGGGATTGCCGCCAGGACCCATAGCCAGTCCGGGACTGGATTCGTTTCAGGCGATTCTCAATCCCGCAAAAGTGGATTACCTCTTTTTCGTGGCCCAGAATGACGGCACGCACTATTTTTCCAGAAAACTGAGCGATCATATTGCGGCGACAAAGCGTATTCGCAGCGATGCCGCCGTGAATGCCGACACCATCGATACTGATGATGAGGACGTTGTCAGAATTGATGCAAAAGGTGGTGAGGGTGAGCCTGTAAGCAAAAGCATTACCAGGCCTGATGTGACCGGTACGACTGGGCAATCGAACCCAAACAGTAATATAGAAAAAAAGCCGCCGCAGTAATATTTCCTATGTATTTGATTTTATTAGCATATGAATAAATTTCCTGTCTGCTTTACACGATTTTCCCCTCCGAATGGATGTCTTTTCTGAACCTTCTTAAAAAATTTTCGCGACCATTGCCCGAAACGGACCAGTCACATTTCCTTTTTTATGAGTAATTTTAAGTTACTTGACAGGAAAAAAACTGCATTTTTCCCTTGACAAAGGCAATTTCCCTCTCTATAGTTGAGCCACGTGGAGTAAAGTGGATTGTTGTGGAGGGATGTTTTAAATGTCCGTATTTCGTGGAGAATATCAGCATACTATTGATGAAAAGGGAAGAATCATTTTCCCCGCCCGGTTTCGTGAATTATTTGCGGATGAACATGATAACCGCATGGTCATTACAAAATGGGACGGATATTTAATGGTTTTTCCTTTCGATGAGTGGCGCATCATCGAAGAGAAAGTATCGCATCAATCGATCCTGCGTAAAGAAATACGTTCATTTCAGCGCTTCTTTATGTCTGGAGCCGTGGACTGCAATCTTGATAGCCAGGGACGGGTGCTGATTCCTCCTGCGTTACGTGAATATGCCAATCTGGAAAAAGAAATCGTTCTGCTTGGCATGATTAAGGTCGTCGAGATCTGGTCGAAAGACCGGTTAGATACGGAAATGAAGAAAACCGGCGGCGATATTGCCCAGTTCAGTAATTACATGGCTGATCTGGGTATATGACCATGAGCGCTGATTTTTCTCATCAGCCGGTGATGCTTGAGGAAGTTTTTTCATGGATTGTGGGAAAGAAAACAGGCGTTTATGTGGACGGCACGATAGGTGGGGCGGGACATGCCCACGCGATTCTGAAACGGACACAGGGTCGGCTGATTGGGATCGATTGCGACGCGGATGCCCTTTCGGCCGCCAGAGAGAAACTGGTGCCGTTCGGATCGAGAGTGACGCTGATCAAGGCTAACTTTTCCGATCTGAGCTCTGTACTGAAAAAATTGCATATCGAGAAAGTTGATGGAGTGCTTTTGGATCTGGGGGTTTCATCCCATCAACTGGATACGGCGCACAGGGGGTTCAGTTTCAGTCAGTCCGCACCGCTGGATATGCGGATGGATCAGGATTTGAAGCTTCGCGCTTATGATATTGTCAACCATTTTACGACAAATGAACTGGAAAAGATCATTCGACTATACGGGGAAGAAAAAATGGCTGCGCGAATTGCCAGGGCAATATCAGGAAAGAGAAAGTTCTCTCCGATTGAAACGACGGAGGAGCTGGCAGGTCTTATTGTATCAGTCATGCCTGCCGGCATGAGGCGACAGAAGATTCATCCCGCCACAAGGACATTTCAGGCACTCAGGATAGCGGTTAACCACGAATTGGATTGCATTGTTCCGGCGATAGAAGGAGCGGTTGATGCTCTTTCGGCAGGGGGACGCATCGGTATTATCTCCTTTCATTCGCTGGAAGACCGGATTGTAAAAAATACCTTTCGCGATATGGCTGCAACCTGTGTCTGTCCGAAGGATATCCCATACTGTGTTTGCCATAAAAAGACTGTCTTGAAAGTTTTAACACGTAAACCGGTAGTGCCTTCTGAGGCGGAAACACTTCAGAACCCGCGTGCCCGCAGCGCGAAACTGCGCGTGGCGGAAAGGATCTAACGATGGCTCAGACAGCAGGAACACAGGCGATCGCGCGTGGCAGGCAGATGAAAGAAACGGCGGCCCCTTCTTTCGGGGTGAAGTATCCGACCATTATAGTGGTGGCTCTGGTTCTGATGTTTGTTGCCGTAATCTACGTCGGTTCGCATATCCGCATGACCAAGCTGGAATATGAGATTGCGGCGACATTGAATGCCAAAGAAAATTTACTGGAAGAACAAAAAAAACTGAAGCTCGAATTGGCAATGCTCAAAGCACCTCAGAGGATCGAAGATATCGCAAGAAATAAACTGCAGATGTGTTATCCCGATGCAGAACAGGTCATTGTTTTGAAGAAAACGGGGAAGTGAGTATGACGGCAGACTCAAAAAAATGGCTGAAATTCAGGCTGGCAAGCATTCTGGCGATTTTTTTGATTTTGTTTATCGCATTGTTGTCCAGGGCTTTTCAGTTACAGATTATGTCCGGCGAGAAATTAAAGACGCTGGCCCAGAGACAGCATATCACCACATTAAAACTTCACCCGGAAAGAGGAATGATTTACGACCGCAACGGAGAAAAGCTGGCCATGTCGGTTTTGGCCGATTCCGTTTGCGCCGACCCCACAAGAATAAACGATCCGGTAAAAGTGTCCCGGCAGATTGCGGCCATTCTCAAGACCAATCAATCCACGATCTATAAAAGAATCTCGGAGCCGAAAAGTTTCTGCTGGCTGGCAAGAAAAATATCTTCCCAGCAGGCGGCGCAGGTGGAAGCAGCCAACATCGAAGGGGTATTTTTGATCAAAGAACCGAAAAGGTTTTATCCAAACGGGCCGCTGGCCGCGCATTTAATCGGATTTTCCGGATTTGACGCTGAGGGCCTGGAGGGACTCGAGAAAAAATATGATGCGTACTTGAAAGGAACTCCGGAGAAACTGACCTGGGCCAGAGACGCCAAAGGGAAAAAACTTTTCCTCCATGTGGAGCGTGATCGCTTCCCCAAGGAGGAAGGTGTCAATCTGGTTTTGACCATCGACAGCCGAATGCAGTATCTGGTGGAAACTCACCTGCGGGAGGCTGTGCTGGATAAAGGTGCGAGAGGCGGTATCGCGATTGTCATGGATCCGAAAACGGGTGAGATTCTGGCCATGGCAAACGAGAAAGGATTCAATCCTAACAACATCAAAGGGCTGAAGCCGGATTCGTGGCAAAACCGGGCTATTACAGAGTCCTTTGATCCCGGTTCAACCTTTAAGCCTTTTCTGGTTGCTGCCGCCCTGGAAGAAAAACTGGTCAGAGAGTCGGACATGATTTATTGCGAAAACGGACAGTATACAGTTGCCAACCGGGTGATTCGTGAAGCTAACCGGAAACGTCACGGTTATTTGGCCGTTCGTGATATTCTGAAATATTCGAGCAATATCGGTTCGGCAAAGATTGCGGAAAAACTTGGCCGTGAAAAGTTTTATGCCTACATTAAAAATTTTGGATTTGGTTCCAGGACGGGAATTGATCTGTCCGGTGAAGCGGCGGGGTTGCTGAGGCCCGCGAACAGCTGGACAAGGGTGGATACGGCAAACATTGGTTTTGGCCAAGGCATCTCCGTCACCGCTATTCAGATGATTACCGCCATGTCGGCGATTGCCAATGATGGTGTTTTGATGAAGCCCCGTGTTGTACGCGGACTGACAGACAAAAACAACAACCCGATTAAAATGTATGCGCCGGAAATGGTACGACGGGTTGTTTCACCTGAAACGGCAAAACGGATGTCGGCCATGTTGACGCAGGTGGTCGGTGCCGAAGACGGTACCGGGAAAAGGGCACATATTGTCAATGTGGCTGTTGCCGGCAAAACCGGGACCGCACAGAAATTTGATTTTGCGCGCGGAATGTATTCGTCGGAAAGAGTTCGTACCTCTTTCATCGGTTTTTTCCCTTCCGAAAACCCGCAGGTTGTCATTGTCGTTATGCTGGACGAACCGCAGCGCGATAAATGGGGCGGTGTGGCCGCAGCGCCTGTTTTTAAAAACATCGGGGAACAGATTCTTAACTGCTACAAGACAAACATTCGCGAAACACCGGAGTTTGAGCCACGGGAGCCGCAAGATTTGCAGCTGGTAACAGCGGACAGTTCCCTGGTCGACAGCGTGATCGAAGATCCGATCGATGATGAATCCAGGATGCCGGATTTCAAGGGTCTGACCATTCGGGAGGCATTGAAGCTGGCGAAAACCAGATCGATCGATTTACATGTTTCGGGCAGCGGGTGGGCGATCCAGCAGGTGCCGTCAGCCGGCTCGATTTTAGATAATGAACGTGTGTGTAAAATTGAATTTACAATGAACCATTAGAAGGAATGATGGAACTGCGGCTACTACTAAAAGGCGTCGATATCATCGAACATAAGGCTGATCAAAACGGCCACGTGTCATCGGTTTGTTATGCTGCAGATCAATGCAAGAAGGATTCTCTTTTCGTTGCGATCCAGGGGCTTGTCCATGACGGCCACGATTTTATCAGGCAGGCACTCGATAACGGGGCGCGTTACATTGTGCATCAAAAAGATATCCATGTGCCCGATGGGGTTACGTCAATCCGGGTGCCGGACAGCCGACGTGCATTGGGCCTGCTGGCAAAAAATTATTTTGGCGATCCTTCTTCCCGGTTGACGCTGATTGGCATTACAGGGACAAGTGGTAAGACGACCGTGGCCTACCTGCTCGAATCCATCCTCGCCGCCGCTGGATTTAGTTGCGGTGTTCTGGGAACCGTCAATTACCGCTATGATGGCAAGACCATCCCGGCGCCAAACACCACGCCCGAGTCTCTTGAAATGCAGAAAATTTTGAGCGAGATGCGAAGTTCCGGTGTGACGCATGTGATCGCGGAAATATCTTCGCATGCACTGGATTTGAAGAGAGTTGATGATTGCGCCTTCGACCTTGGTATTTTTACCAATCTCAGTCCGGAACACCTGGATTACCATCACGACATGGAAGATTATTTCCGGGCAAAAAAAAGATTTTTTACCGAGATCCTGCCAAAAAGTAAAAAAGGCAATCCAAAAAAAATCGTAATCAACCGCGACGATCCCTGGGGACAAAGGCTGCTTGACGAAATCGAACTGCCCGCACTGTCCTATGGTTTGGAAAAAGGGAGTGAGGCGATCGCGGGCAGCGAAGAAATAACACTGGAAGGCATCCGGGCGAAAATCAGCCTGTCCGGTGGAGAAATCACCATGATGTCCAGGCTCATCGGCAGATTCAACCTGTCCAACATTCTGGCTGCCGCCTCCGCCGCTTCTGTTCTCGGAATTGCGCCTTCCGCCGTGGAAGCGGGAATTAAGCAGTTGCCCTTTGTGCCCGGCCGTCTGGAAAGAATCGATTCGACGGCCGGTGTCCATGTTTTTGTTGATTACGCACACAAACCGGATGCGTTGAAACAGGTACTGCAGAATCTGGACAGGCTCAGGCAAAAAAAAAGAATATTGACTGTTTTTGGTTGCGGTGGTAATCGCGACCGCGCCAAGCGGCCCTTAATGGGCGAAACGGCATCCGTTTACAGCGACCTGACCATTATCACTTCTGATAATCCTCGCAAAGAAGATCCGCTGACAATCATCGATGAGATTGAAGCGGGGATCGACCGGCAAAAGACCGTTAAGGTCTCACCTGATCATCCGGAATTGCCGCAGGGCATGAACGCCTACACGGTGATTCCTGACAGGAAGTCTGCAATCACCGCAGCGATTAATCTGGCCGAAGCCGGGGATATTGTTTTGATTGCCGGCAAAGGACATGAGGACTATCAGATTTTTGGAACAAAAAAAGTTCCGTTCGATGACCGGATTGTCGCAAAACAGGCGCTTCTTTCCAGGGAGGATGATCCTTCGGAAGATATGCACCCGGTGTTTTCTCTTGAGGATGTTCTGGCTGTGACCGGAGGACAACTGATTGCCGGCAACACAGAGAAGACGATTTACGGTATTTCCACAGATTCCAGAAGCATTCAACAGGGCAATCTTTTCATTGCGCTTCAGGGAGAGAATTTTGACGGACATGCTTTTGTGCCCAGGGCGGTGGCTTCCGGGGCAGCCGGTGTGATCGTTCACGATGTCAGTCAAATCAGCCCGGAAGCAGTGGGGAGAACGGTCTGTGTTGTTGAAGTGAAAGATACCCTGAAGGCGCTGGGTGATCTGGCGCAGGCTTATCGCAGGCGTTTTTCCATCCCGGTGATCGGACTGACCGGTTCGTCCGGCAAGACAACGACCAAAGAAATGCTGTCATGTATTCTCCGGCAGGAAAGAAAGGTGCTCAAGACAGAGGGGAATTTTAATAATCTGATCGGTTTGCCGCACACTATCTTCCGAATGAACACTCGGCACGAAATAGCCGTCTTAGAGATGGGGACCAATGCACGTGGTGAAATCAGGAGATTAACGCAAATTGCCGAACCGGATATCGGAGTGATTACCAATGTCGGGCCTGCACATCTGGAAGGATTTGGTACGGTGGATGCCGTGTGCGAAGAAAAAGGAGATTTGTTTTTCCATATGCGTCCTTCGGGCACCGCGGTGGTCAATCTTGATGATGAAGCGGTTTACCGGGTCGCCGATCGATGGTCAGGCCGTCGTGTCACCTTCAGCATGAGTGCCAGCGCTGATGTGGGTGTCGGCGATATCCGGAAAAACGGCGCGAGAGGAACGACGTTCAATCTTCTGATCAGCGGCGGGGCATACAAAGTGGATATGAAAGTGGCCGGCCTGCATAATGTCTATAATGCGATGGCTGCTGCAGCAACCGCCGTCGCCTGTGGAATAAGCCCCGAATCGATCCGGCAGGGACTGATGATGTTTCAGGCAGTAGGCGGACGAATGGAGATTATCAAACTCAAGAATGGGGTTTATTTGATCAACGATGCCTACAACGCTAATCCTGCTTCTGTGCGGGAAGCTTTGCTGACCCTCAAGGACCTCAAGGGTGCGCACAACGCATTCGTTTTTCTAGGGGACATGCTGGAGCTGGGTGAGGCCGCCAGGGAAATGCATCGGCGCGTCGGGATGCTTCTGGCGACGATCGGCGTAACGACTGTTTTTCTGCAGGGGGATTTTGCAGGCGTCACCGCGGCAGGCGCGCTTACCGGTGGATTGTCGGATGAACAAATTATTTTTTTAAGAGATGTTGAAGAACAGATTACCCGTTTGAAAAGGCAATTACGTAAAGGAGACTGGATTTTGGTCAAGGGATCCCGACGGATGCAAATGGACAGGATTGTAACGAGAATCTGTGAGGATATAGGTATCTACAAAACAGAAGGCAAACCCCAGACGGAATAAACCGGGAGCAAAAAAGTGATTTACGAATTCATCTATCCTTTGCACACGATGTTTTCATCCTTCAACGTGTTTCGTTATATCACGTTTCGGACAATTTTTGCTTCGGTCACGGCGCTGCTGATATGTCTTCTTATGGGTCGCTGGCTGATTCGTAAACTGCAGCAACTGCAGATTGATCAGCAGATCAGGGAAGACGGGCCGAAAACACATCTGGGAAAGAAAGGCACGCCCACCATGGGAGGGGTGCTGATGATCTTTGCCGTGGTGATTGCCACAGTGTTGTGGGCCAACCTTTCCATTGTTTACATCTGGATGGTGCTTTTGGTGACGGTCGGATTCGGCCTGATCGGATTTCTGGATGATTACAAAAAACTGGCCGCAAAGAGTTCCCGGGGAGTTTCGGGGAAAAAGAGACTTGCCGCAGAAATCATCATCGCTCTTTTTATCGGCCTTATTTTATATTTCAAGCCCGGTTTTAACACACAGGTTACGATTCCGTTTTTTAAGACTGTTCTGCCCAATTTGGGTTGGGGCTATATTTTGCTTTGTGCTTTCGTTATTGTCGGGGCGGCTAATGCCGTTAACCTGACGGATGGGCTGGACGGTCTGGCGACCGGCCCGGCAGGCATTTGTTTTGCCACGTATTTGCTGTTTGCGTATTTTGCCGGCAACGTGAAAGTCGCCCATTATCTGCAAATTCCGTATGTTCCCGGCGCCGGTGAGTTGTCGGTGTTTTGCGGGGCTTTGATGGGAGCTGCTCTGGGCTTTCTATGGTTTAATGCCTATCCGGCGGAAATATTCATGGGAGATGTCGGATCGCTTTCAATGGGCGGAGCGCTGGGTACGGTGGCGGTGATTACCAAGCAGGAAATTCTGCTGGCGATTGTCGGGGGCGTTTTTGTCATGGAAACTTTTTCCGTAATCTTTCAGGTCGGTTATTTCAAGCTGACAGGCGGCAAAAGGATTTTCAGGATGGCGCCGATTCATCATCATTTTGAACTCAAGGGCTGGGCGGAGCCAAAGGTCATTGTTCGGTTCTGGATTATTTCAATTTTGCTTGCACTTCTGGCCATTGGTACGCTGAAGCTGCGTTAGAGGACTCATGGAATTGAAGGGAAAGAAAATTGTTGTCATCGGCATGGGGAAAACGGGCATCGCTACAGCATCGTTCCTGGGAGCCCGCGGTTCGGCCGTCGTTGCAGTTGATGAAAAGCCTTTCGGTCAGTGGGGAGATGGTTTTGAGCTGCTGGCCGGTCAGCCCTGGCTTAAAACAGGCAACTACGATTCGACGGTCCTCGATGATGTTGATATGGTTGTGCCTTCACCCGGGATTCCGCCCGGTAATGATATTTTATCAGCCGCACAAAAAAAGGGGATCTTGATCATCAGCGAGCTTGAGCTGGCCAGCCGCTTTATCCGGGTGCCCATTGTTGCGGTGACGGGCACCAACGGGAAGACTACGGCAACTACTCTGCTGGGCAGGATACTGGCTTATTCGGGGAAGAAAATATTTATCGGCGGGAATATCGGCAATCCCCTGATTGAATATGCTGGTTTTCCGCAGAATGATGATTTTATTGTAGCCGAAATTAGCAGTTTCCAACTGCAGTGGACCAGTACCTTCCGGCCACACGCTGCCGTTTTGCTCAATATCACATGCGACCATGTCAATTATCATGGATCTTTTGAAGCATACAGGCAGGTCAAGGCAGGCATATTTAAGAATCAGCAGGAGGCGGACCTGGCCATTCTCAATGCCGAGGATGATGCGCAGAAGGGACTGGCTGCATCGATCCGATCACAGGTCGTTTTATTCAGTTCGAAGCGAAGTCTGAGCCCCGGAATTTTTGTGGGGGAAAAGACGATTGTTTTTTCAAGGCCGGATGGAACGGACGAGCATTATCCTTTGAGCATGATTTCACTTCCCGGTTTGCATAATGTGGAAAACGTCATGGCGGTAGTGGCGGCGGCACGCTTCTGCGGCTGTTCACCCGAAAGCATTATCAACGCTGTGTCAGGTTTTCACGGGTTGCCCCATCGCATTGAATTTGCCGGAGAAAAAGGCGAAGTTAAATTCTACGATGACTCCAAGGGGACCAATGTGGATGCCGTTGCCCGTGCGCTTCAGACATTCCCCTTACCGGTTATTCTGCTTCTGGGTGGAAGGGATAAAGATGGAAATTTTGAAGCGTTGAAGCCGCTGCTTAGCGAAAAAACAAAGCAGGTCATCCTGTTTGGTGAGGCGCGAGAACGGATAGAGCCTCAAATCAGCCCGAGCTCACCGATCAGCAAGGAAGTGACATTGAAAGCGGCCATACAAAGTGCTTATCGTATTGCGCAGCCCGGAGACATCGTGCTGTTGTCGCCCGGATGCGCCAGTTTTGATGAATTTGCCAATTACAAGGAACGGGGAAACTTTTTTAAGGAAGAGGTAAAGAATTTATAAATGGAATCGGCTGTTAAAAAAGAAACCAATACTCCGGATGTTATCCTGCTTCTGGTCACCTTAATCCTGGTGACAGTGGGAACCGCGATGATTTATTCTTCAAGTTCTATTCTGGCCCTGGAGAAGTTCAAAGACGGACAGTTTTTTCTCAAGAAGCATCTGATTTTTGTTTTGGCCGGCCTGATCATGATGATTGTAATGACAAAAATTCCTTACGAACAGCTTAAAAAGGTGGCTTATCCCGGAGTCATCCTGTCCGTTATTTTACTGCTCGCACTCTTCATTCCCCATATCGGAATTCGAAGAGGGGGCGCGACACGATGGATCAACATGGGGGTCTTTTCGTTTCAGGTTACCGAACTGGTGAAAGTGGCCATGGTCATTTTTCTGGCTCATCTCCTTACACGAAAAGTGCATCATCTTAAAAAATTCAGCCGTGGTGTCGCTGTTCCTCTTTCGGTGTCTGCTGTGATTATGGGATTGATCATTCTGCAGCCGGATTTCGGAACGGTGGTCATCATTGCGTCGATTCTTCTTCTGATGCTGTCGCTGGCCGGTTCGCGAATTACCCACCTGATGTTTCTGGGTGCAGCATTCGTTCCGATGGGCGTCTGGTTGATCATGACCAAGGGGTATCGGATGGCGCGGCTTACGGCGTTTCTGGATCCATGGAAAGATCCGGACAATACCGGTTTCCAGCTGATCCAGTCTCTGATTTCCTTCGGATCAGGCGGTGTGATCGGCACAGGCATTGGTGACGGTATGCAGAAGTTGTTCTATCTGCCGGAACCGCACACGGATTTTATCCTGGCAGTCATCGCGGAAGAAAGCGGTTTTATCGGAGTGGCGATCGTCATCTTCATGTTTATTTTCTTCCTGTTGCGCGGCTTCATGATTGCCTTTCGTGCGCCGGACCTTTTCGGGACTTTACTGGCTGCGGGATTGACCATGCTGATCACCATGCAGGCGTTTATTAATATTGCCGGCGTGATGGGGCTTATTCCTTTAAAGGGACTGGCCCTGCCGTTTTTAAGCTACGGGGGTACGTCGTTCGTCATGAGCATGCTGATTGTGGGAATCCTGCTGAATATTTCCACGCAGCGGGCGTGATGTAGATGGAATACCGTGCAGGGAGAGGAAAAAATTAGTGCGCATTGTTATTGCTGGAGGAGGAACAGGTGGTCATTTGTTTCCCGGCATTGCCGTCGCGGAGGAATTTCTGAGACGTGATCCTCAAAACAGGGCGATTTTCATTGGAACAAAAAGGGGGATTGAACACAGACTGCTGGGACCGCTGGGTTACGAGCTTAAAGAAATTGATGTAGAAGGTTTAATGGGAAGGGGCATCAGAGCACTGATGAAAGGCGTTTATGCGATACCGAACAGCATGTTGCAGTCCAGACGGATCCTGAAGTCCTTCGGGCCGGATGTTGTCATCGGTGTAGGTGGTTATGCTTCGGGCCCCGCGGTGATGGCCGCCTGGTTGATGCGTATTCCCACCGCCATAGCCGAGCAGAACGCTCTGGCGGGAAATACAAATCGTATTCTCGGAAGGTTTGTGGATAAAATATTTGTTACCTATGAACAGAGCAAAAATCAGTTTTCAGCGGGCAAGGTAATGGTCACAGGTAATCCGGTAAGGGCGGCTTTCACAGAGCGTTTGGGCAATCCGGTTTCCCGAAAATCCGGCCGTCAGATTCTGGTTTTCGGCGGTTCGCAGGGAGCGGCAGCCATCAATAAAACAGTGGTGGCCATGCTGCCTTATCTGCAGAAGATGAAAGATTCCCTGAAGATTGTTCACCAGACCGGGGAACGCGATCTGGTAATGGTGAAGAAAGCTTATGAGCAGTATGGACTGGATGCCCGGGTGAGTCCGTTTATCGAGGATATGGTATCCGCTTATGAATCGTCCGATTTGATCATCTGCCGTGCGGGAGCAACATCCCTGGCGGAAATTACCGCGGCGGGGCGCGCTTCGATCCTCATTCCCTTTCCGTGGGCGGCAAATGATCATCAGACGCTGAACGCACGAGCGATGGTTGAAGCGGGGGCCGCTGAGATGATCCAAGAGAGCGAACTTACTCCGGAGGCACTGTTTGCTTTGGTTCAATCCCTCCTGTTGGATGAACGAAAACTGCAGGAAATGGAAGACAAATCCAAAAAATCCGGAAGACTGGATGCTGCTGCAAAAATTGTGGATGCCTGCCTTCAGTTGGCAGTCTAATAAACGGTTGAAAGACATTACATAGGAAGAAGGGAAGCAATGGGAAAAGATCGGGAAACAGGGTTCATGCAGCGCAAAGTCAAGCGCATTCATTTTGTCGGCATCGGCGGCATCGGCATGAGCGGTATTGCCGAGGTGCTGCTGAACCTCGGTTATGGCATCAGCGGTTCGGATGTTCAGGTCTCCGATACAACGAAGCGGCTGCAGCAGCTAGGTGCGAAAGTTTCCGTCGGACACGCGGCAGAAAATATCGGTAACGCAGACGTGGTTGTAACATCGACAGCGGTCAAGACGGACAATCCGGAGGTGGTTGAGGCGCATGAGAAAAATGTCCCGGTCATCCCACGGGCAGAGATGCTCGCGGAGCTTCTGAAAATGAAATTTTCCGTCGCCGTTTCCGGAAGCCATGGGAAAACAACCACAACATCCATGGTGTCTACAATCCTTGCGCGGGGTGGTCTGGATCCGACCATGGTGATCGGCGGGAAACTGGCCAGTATTGGCTCCAATGCGCGTCTTGGAGACGGTGACATCATTGTTGCTGAAGCCGATGAGAGCGACGGTTCGTTTTTGAAATTGTCGCCGACGATTGCCGTGATTACCAACATTGACCGTGAACACCTTGACTATTACCCGGGCATTGATGAAATCAAGGAAGCTTTCCTGAAGTTTGCCAACATTGTTCCCTTTTATGGCTGTGTTGTGATGTGCAATGACAACGAGCACATCCGCGAGATTGCGGGATCCATCAAGCGCCGGGTCATTACATACGGCATTGAGCATCCTTCGGACTATACCGCGAGGAACATTCGCTTTCTGGAAGCAAAAACCGTTTACCAATTATTTTATCATGAAGAGAAACTGGGGGATGTCGAATTGTTCGTCCCGGGGCTTTTTAATGTTTATAACTCGATGGCCGCAGCGGCGGTGGGGCGGGAGCTGGCACTGGATATGGAGACGGTCAAAAGAGGTTTACAGAGCTTTTCAGGAGTGCAGCGGCGGCTGGAAATCAAGGGCCGTTCCCGGGGGATCACGGTGGTGGATGATTATGGTCATCACCCGACGGAAATCATGGCGACACTGGCGGCCGCCCGGCAAATGTGGAAGGGACGGCTGATCGTGATTTTCCAGCCTCACCGCTTCACGCGCACCCAGGCGCTGTTTGATGAATTTACCCGGTCGTTTGGTGATGCAGACGTGTTGCTGCTCAACGATATTTATCCGGCGAGCGAAACACCGATTCCCGGAATCAATTCCGCAGCTCTCTGGGCAGCCATCAAGGAAAACGGCCACCCGCATGTGGAATATATCGGTCAGGCGCAGAACACGGTGGACTTTCTGCTGGCCAATACAAAACCGGGCGACACGGTGATCACCCTGGGTGCGGGCAGTGTATATAAAATCGGTGAAGTATTTTTGGAGCAGCTGGACAGCCGGGGAGAGAAAAAATGACGGCACGCAGTCAGGCCATACAGGAAGCACTGAGTGGCATGAAAATCGGTAAAATCTGGTATGATGAACCGATGTCGCGTCATGCTTCCCTGAAGCTGGGGGGCAGGGTAGACGCGCTGGTCATGGTAGAGTCAGAAGGTCAGCTCGGGGAACTGATTCAAAGACTGAAAGCGGGAAGTATTCCCTATATGCCGGTGGGCAACCTCACCAATATCATTGTGCGTGACGGGGGATACCACGGGGTCATGTTGTGGATGCAAGGATTGGATCAGGTTGCCTGTGAGGCAGCGGAAGGAGGACAATATTTCATTCGCGCGCAGGCTGGCGTTGGACTTTCGCGGGTTGTGGGACTCGCGGCTGCGGAAGAATTGACGGGCCTGGAGTTCTGCACAGGGATTCCCGGAAGTGTGGGTGGAGCCGTCTGGATGAACGCCGGTGCATATGGAACGGAAATCAAGGACGTCGTTTCCAGTGTGACGGTAATCGACGGTCGGGCGGGAAAGAAAATATTACGGCGCGAGGAAATTGCCTTTGCCTATCGCCGGTCAAACCTGCCTGCGGATGTCATTGTGTGCGGAGCCTGTTTTGTGTTGAAAAAAGGCAGTGAAGCGCAAATTCGGGAGCGGATGGTCCAGATCATGAAATGGAGGCAGGAAAAGCATCCGTTGCAGTATCCCAGCGCGGGTTCGGTTTTTAAGAATCTGCCGGGGCTTCCCGCCGGTAAATTAATTGAAGAACTGGGCTTGAAAGGGATGAGGCGCGGTGATGCCCAAGTCTCGAAACAGCACGCCAATTTTATCATCAACAAAGGCCGGGGGACCGCTCAGGACGTGATCACACTGATCAAGCTGATTCAGGAGAAGGCCCGAAAAGAGAGAGGCGTCGAACTGGAAACAGAAGTGAAAATTATTGGAGAGAACCCATGAATGGAAGAAGGAAAGTCAGCCTGGAAGCCAAAAAGAACCGGCTGCGCCGGCGTATCATCGGTGCTCTGGGGGAATCTCTGGGCGCGATAAGTCTGCTCGCCGCCGCGACTGTTCTGGGTGCCCTGTTTGTTTATGTCTATAGCACGATTTTGAGTTCTCCGTACTTTTCGATCAGGGAAATATCCGTGCGCGGGGTAAAAGAGCTGACGGAAAAGGACATTCTGGCCGCGGCAAAAATCAGGATGCGTTCGAATATCCTGTCCATAAATACGGATGCTGTGGCTAAACGAATATCCGTGAATCCCTGGATTAAAAGTGTTTATGTCGGCAGGGAGCTTCCGGATCATCTTGTTCTGGAGGTCCGCGAGCGGACGCCCGTTGCACTGGTCAAGCAGGCAGGTGCTTTGTACCTGATGGATGTGGATGGATTCGTTTTTAAGAAATTGTCCAGGGCCGATGAAGTGGACCTGGCCATTCTGTCGGGTGTGGACGTCCGGGCGAAATCAGCATCTGTGCTTGTTGGTGAAGCGCTGAAACTTCTGGAGAGGCTTTCCGCCGAAGATCAGCATACGTTTCTTGGGGAGGTTTCGGAAATTCACGTTGATGAGGTGTTTGGCTTATCCATTTTGACGGATAAAGGTCTCCATTTGAAGCTGGGTCGGGAGAATTTTGCAGGCAAATTGAATCAATTGCAAGTTGTTCTGGCGGACCTGGAAAAGAGAGGGTTGAAAAATGGTCATTTGTTTGTTGATCTGGCCGATATTTCCAAGGTGACTGTGCAGCGCAAGGACACACTGGGAAAGGCGCAGGATAGGAAAAAAGGACCTCAGTACAGTATATAAATGAATGCCTGACGGCTGTGGAGAAGGGTGACATTATGGGGAGAAAAAGCAACGTTCTCGTGGGGATTGATATTGGAACGACGAAAACGACGGCGATAGTCGGAGAGATGAAGGAGACCGGCATCGACATCATCGGTATGGGAATCACACCGGCCAAAGAATTGAAAAAAGGCGGATTGGTTAATATTGACAATACTGTCGAAGCGGTCAAAAAGGCCGTGGAGGACGCCGAACGCATGTCCGGTTGCCGTATCAATTCTGCATATGTCGGTATTGCCGGCAGCCATATTAAGGGACAAAACTCGCTGGGGATCGTTGCAGTCAAAGGCCGGGAAGTCGGCGAAGACGATCTCTTGCGAGCGGTTGAAGCATCCAAGGCCATTGCCATCCCCGTGGACCGGGAAATCCTGCACACACTGCCCCAGAACTACGTGGTGGATGGCCAGGATGGTATCCGCGATCCTGTGGGAATGTCAGGGGTCCGCCTGGAGGCGAAAGTCCATATCGTGACCGGTGCGTCTGCCTCCGTTCAGAATGTGGTGAAGTCCGTCAACCGTGTCGGACTGGATATCGAAGATGTCGTGCTGGAGCAGCTTGCGGCAAGTGAAGCGGTTCTCAGTAACGATGAAAAAGACCTGGGGGTGGCTTTAATTGACATCGGTGGATCCACCACCGGAATCGCCATCTTTGCGGAAGGCAGCATCAAACACACGGCCACCCTGCCGGTGGGAGGGAATTTCCTGACTTCAGATATTGCGACCGGTTTGCGCACACCTTTTGCGGAAGCGGAAAAAATCAAACTGAAATACGGTTGTGCACTGACATCGATGATTCCCAAGGAAGAGACCATTGAAGTGCCCAGCGTCGGTGGGCGTGAAGCCCGTATGGTATCCCGCCAGATTCTGGGAAGAATCGTTGAGCCCCGGATGGATGAAATTCTGAATATGGCTCTGAAGGAAATGGTCCGTTCCGGTTACGAGGATCTGCTGGCGGCGGGACTTGTGCTGACCGGTGGTGCTTCGCTTTTGCCGGGATTAACGGAGATGGCGGAACAGGTTTTTGACATGCCGGTTCGCCTGGGCAATCCCGTGGGTGTCGGCGGATTAAGTGATGTGGCCAATTCACCGGCTTTTGCCGTCGGGGTTGGTTTGATTATTTACGGCAGTAAAAACCTGTCCAGCGATTCAGTTTATCGCAAGACGGGTAATGCTTTTAGTGAATTTTTAAAAACAGTCAAGAAATGGTTTTTGGAGTTTTTCTAAACAAAGAAGGGGGTGCTCATGTTTGAACTAACGGAGGTATGTATCGAAAATTCGGCAAGAATCAAAGTAATTGGCGCGGGAGGGGGCGGCGGCAACGCCGTCAATACAATGATTTCCTATTCACTGCGGGGAGTCGATTTTATGATCGCGAACACCGACTCCCAGGCGCTGGGAGCATCGGATGCTCCGGTGAAAATTCAGATCGGCGCTGAGCTCACCAAGGGACTGGGGGCCGGTTCCAATCCGGACATCGGCAGACAGGCGGCGCTGGAATCCCGCGATGAAATCCGTCGTCAGCTGGAAGGCGCGGACATGATTTTCATTACTGCGGGCCTGGGTGGGGGAACGGGCACAGGCGCCGCGCCGATCATTGCACAGGTGGCCCGTGAAAGCGGAGCCCTGACAGTGGCCGTGGTAACAAAGCCCTTTCAGTTTGAGGGCAAAAAAAGGAATCTGCAGGCCGAGGAAGGTATTGTGCAACTGCGCGACGTTGTGGATACCCTGATTGTTGTTCCCAATCAGCGGTTGCTGAGCCTTGGCGGGCGAGGGCTTTCGCTTCTGGATGCTTTCAAAAAGGCGGATGATATTCTTTATCAGGCCGTCAAAGGCATATCTGATCTGATTGTTGTCCCGGGGTTGATCAATCTCGACTTCGCCGATGTAAAAAACATCATGTGCAACATGGGTATGGCGCTTATGGGCACGGGAACGGCAAGTGGCGAGAACCGAGCTGTCGAGGCCGCGCAGCGGGCGATTTCATCTCCGCTTCTTGAAGACAACACGATTCAGGGGGCGCAGGGGATCCTGCTCAGCATCACCGGCGGACCGGACATGAGCCTGTACGAAGTCAATGAAGCATCCTCGCTGATTCAGGCCGAGGCACATGAAGATGCAAATATCATCTTCGGTACCGTGATTGACGAAAACATGAAAGATGAGATCCGGATTACCGTTATTGCAACCGGATTTGAAGATGCGATGAAAAGAAAGCAGGCGCCGTCCAATGTGGCTCATCTGGGCGGTTTCCGAAAAGAAGATTTATCGACGCCGGCGTATATGCGCAGAGAAAAATCCCGTGATCAGGCCAATGTGCTGACCATTGGGATCAACGATGAAAGTCAAAACGTCGATATCGATATTCCCACGTTCTTGCGCAGGCAGGCGGACTAAAAGGCTGTTCGTGGTTTTCTGCCGGATGCCGTAAGGAATCCCCCTGGCCGGGAACACCGGTTAAGTTGTCATGGTGAAAGTGATATGACGTGAGTGCGGCAAAACAGAGGCCATGTTAGGCGCATGAACTGGAAGCAGAAAAAACATTGTGAAGCCCTTTTGTCCCGGGAACGGGGTTTTGTTAAGAAAATATGGGGAACCTGTCATACCGTTTGCCTGGCGTATCCCAATATTTACCGGATCGGCATGGCGAACCTCGGGTTCCATGCCGTTTACAAGATATTCAACGAGTTGCCCTCCTTTCTTTGTGAAAGAGTGTTTCTGCCCGTGTCCGGTGACGACGCCGAATTCGTCACCGGCGCGGCGGAAACGGTAAGCCTGGAAAATCAGAGGCCTGTCCGTGATTTTGACATTCTGGCCGTCTCCATCTCATTTGAGAACGATTATCCGTCCGTTTTAAAACTTTTGGAACGAAGCGGAATCCCGCTCACGTCGAAGGAGCGCGATAGCCGCCATCCACTGGTGATCGGCGGCGGAATCGCGTTGACGCTGAACCCTGAACCTCTTGCGGATTACTTCGATTTGTTCATCCTGGGAGAAGCCGAGGAAGCCCTGCCGCGATTTGCGGCCGCATTTTCCGAAGCCCGGCAGCTTGAACTGGACAAAAAGACATTGCTCCTTGAAGCGCAAAAGAAAGTACCGGGAGTTTACGTTCCTTCCCTTTACGCAGTAAACTATTCCCGCCAAGGGAAAATCCGGGATATTTTGCCCCTTGCGGATGGACTGCCCGGGAAAATTCAAATTTCTTCCATCAAAAATATCAATGCCTTTTCCACAACGGAAGTTATTTCAAGCCGTGATGCGGAAATGGGAGATATGTTTCTTGTTGAAGTCAATCGTGGCTGCCCTCACCGTTGCCGGTTTTGCGCAGCAGGCCATGTTTACGCCCCGCCGCGTTTTCGCAGCTACAAGGAGATTATTTCAGTTGTCGATGACGGGCTTCGCATCAAGAAAAAAATAGGACTGGTCGGCACGGCGGTTTCCGATCATCCCGATCTGGTTAAAATTTGCCAGTACATCGTCAACCAGGGTGCTCAGGCAGGCATCGGTTCCCTTCGCCTGGACAGAATCAATGAAACCACTGTGGGTCTGATCAAAGAATGCGGCATCGAAACCGTCGCGCTTGCACCGGAAGCGGGAAGCCAGCGGCTGCGCGATTTTCTGCGCAAGGGGATATCTCTGGATGATATCTTAAATGCCGCCCGATGTCTCATTGAAAAGGAAATATTCAATCTGCGATTATATTTTATGCTGGGCCTGCCGACGGAAGAAGAGGAGGATATTGACGCCATGATCGATCTGGTAAAAAAAATTCAGCACACGGTGATTGGTCACACCTCAGGGAAACGAAAATTCCGGCGCATTACGCTGAGCCTCAATCAATTCATTCCCAAAGCCCGCACTCCGCTGCAGTGGTGCGCGCTCGCGAATGTTCAGGACGTCGGGAAAAAAATTAAAAAGATTAACCGCGCTTTTCGTCAGGACAGGCAGATTCACGTGATTGCGGACGTACCGAAGTGGAATTACGTTCAGGCCCTTCTTTCTCTGGGGGACCGGCGCGTCGGCGATATTCTGCTGGCTGTTCATTTACGAAACGGGAACTGGTTACAGGCGCTCAAAGACGTCAATATCCATCCCGATTTCTATGTATACCGTCAGAAAGATTTAGATGAAATCATGCCCTGGGACATTGTTGATATCGGCATGTCCAAAAAAAAGCTGTTGCAGGAATACGAAGAAGCGTTTTCTGCGCATCACGGGACCACGCTGTAAAAAAGAGGTGTTTTTCTGAATGAACAGCCCGTCAGGCCCGATTGGTTTTCAGGATGACGAGCGCGTCAACCGCCACGGGTTTGCCTTCCGTTATGATCAGGGGGTTGATGTCGATTTCGGCAATCTCATCGTACCTCATCCCAAGTTCTCCAATGCCGACCAGGGCTTTTACCAAAACCTTTTCATCAACAGCGCTTTCCCCCCGGAAAGCATCAAGCAGTCTGGATGCTTTGATTTCATAGATCATCTCTTGCGCGTCTTCTTCGGTAAGGGGCGCGACCCGGAAACTGACGTCTTTCAGGGCTTCCGTAAAGATGCCCCCGATGCCGAACATCACACAGGGTCCAAACTGGGGATCGCGTGTGAGGCCGATGACGAATTCTCTGTTGCCCTTCACCATTTCCTGAACCAGAATGCCTTCCATATGAATTCCCTTATCCATTAGTTCATCATAAGCCCGGGCCACGTCCTGGTCATTTTTCAGATTCACGCGGACCATCCCCATTTCGGTCTTATGCGTAAGGGCCGGGTCTGATCCTTTGAGAACAACCGGAAACCCGATCCTGGCGGCCTGACTCACTGCTTCTTCCCTGGAATGGACCAGCACCTCGCGTGTCACGGGAACGTTCGCGTTTGCGACAATCCGCTTGGATTCATATTCTGATAAAGCCTGGCTGCCTTCCTGAACAGCCTTTGATAATATTTCACCCGTGATTTTCTCTTTTTTCAAAATATTGCCCTTTGTCATAGTGCGGCCTCCATCGTGCCTTTCATGATCCTGCGGTTATCCGTGTTTTCAAATTTTTCGTGATCACCGATAAAACCTCTTTTCCGAAGGGATTCACAAAACATATGGGAAACCGACAGGGCCCTTACGGATTGTTCCGGCGTTTCAAAAATAGGAATGCGGTGTTTCGCGCGGATAGCGATAGACTTGGCAACAGCATTCGGTGTGTAGATGGCCGCCGGTTTGTCGTAATGTTTACACATCTTCAACAATTCCTGGAGCGTGTCGATCACAAAGGTCTGCCAGACACTCAGGAGGGGAAGAAGTCCGTCCACCTCATCAGCCCCCAGGAGAATTTCGAAGATGTCGAGATAGGTTTGCGGCGGCGCGGGACCGATATCCACGGGATTCTTGACGTTGAAGACCTGTCCTGCTTTTTTCAGTTTATCCTGCGTCTGCCCCGAGAGCCGAACCATCTGCAGACCTGCGTCCACCAGCAGATCGGCGGCAATGCTGCCAAACGCCCCGGAATTGGTGAACATGGCAACGCGGTTTCCTTTCAGAATGGGCATTTCCGTAAACATCTTGGGGAGAGAATGCAGTTCATTGATGGAGTTGAGCCGAATGATTCCTGCCTGTTTGCAGGCACTTTCAAAGATCAAATCGTTGCTGGCCATTCCGGCGGTATGAGACATGGCGGCCATGGCGCCTTCCGGGGTCCTGCCCACCTTGTAAATCAGAATCGGTTTGCGTGATTTCTGTGCAGCCTCCATCAGCTTTCGTCCGTCAGCCACATTTTCCAGGTAGATCCCGATGACTTCTGTTTCGTCTTTCTGGAAGTAATCAATGAGGTCCGCCTCATCCACATCGGACTTGTTACCGATGCTGACGACTTTATTGATGCCGACAAGATCGTAATAGAGGGATTCCATCACCAGCACAACAACACCTCCGCTCTGGATGATGTAGGAAATGTTTCCCGGGGTTTCAAATATCTGGTTCATCTCGACCAGGCTGGGGTTGACGCCGTAGAAACTGCAGAACTTGTCTCTTGTGCTCAACGTGCCCAGGCAGTTGGGGCCCATAATGCGCATTCCGTTTTCTCTGGCGACTTCGTCGATCTCACGCTGCATTGCTGCACCGTTTTGACCGTCTTCGGCAAAGCCTGCGCTTTCGATTACAATTCTTTTAATTCCTTTTTTTGCGCAATCCTTGATGATACCGGGTACGTGGCGCGCAGCTACGATGATAATGGCCATATCCGGCGTCTGGGGCAGATCAAGAACCGATGAAAATCCGGGGCAGCCGTTAACCGTTTCCGCTTTGGAATTTACAGTGTAGACCGGTCCCGTGTAATGAAGGTAATCCTTCAGCATATTACAGATGGTGGAGCCCAGATTAAAGGAGGAATTTGATGCGCCGACGATGACAACAGATTTTGGATTGAAAAATTTTTCCATAAATGACTCACTTTGAATTGAATTTGATGAAATGTAAAATTAAAATCCCCTATTTATAAATGCCTTGGCTTTTTACCGCTTTTTTATTCCAAGGTGTTTTTCATCATTGTAAACAATGTTTATATACAAGAACATTGTTTCGATGTCAAGATGTATTACAAGGATTTCATGAGGAAAGAAAAGATCTAAACATTTCTCATTAATTTTGAAAGGTTACGCGCAATTTTTTGCCTGTGCGTCAGAACTTGCTGTGTATTTTTTTCGGGATGATTTCTGAACGTTGCGACAATGCCGATAAGAGCGGCAAAAAGTGTGTGGGAATGGTTTCGGATGTCTCCATCCGCGGTCATTTTTCTGAAGATGATGTCAAAATGACCGAGAATTTCGCGTTCGATTTTAGTTAATTTGTCAAAAAGCTCGGGGTCGATCGGCCCACCGAGAAGAAAATTCATCATCATCTGAAAGTATTGATCGTTGAAAGTAAAATATTCAATAAAATCTGAAATCACCTGTTCAATGGCGCCGTCAGGGGATTCATCAATCGTGACAAATATTTTTTCAAACACCTTGCCGATTCCTCTCATAAAGGCTTCGGCAAAAAGAGACTGCTGATCAGGGAAATGCCGGTAGATGAGGGCCGGTGAGATCCCCGCCCTCTTTGCAATGTCCCTCATGGTTACTTTCTGAAATGGTTTTTCTGCAAATTCCTTTTCTGCCGCGTCAATGATAATTGTGCGCCGGGCCAGTTTTTCCTGCTCTTTTAATTTGGAAAGAACGGTTTGTTTATTCATTCGCAACTCCTGATCAGTTTTTATGTTTGGTATAAAGGCTTGCAGACTGTTTGGAAAAATAGCATCGATGACGCTGCCTGTCAAACAGGATCATTTCACCGAAGGATTATTTTTCTGATAAATGAAATGATCGTTTTGAGTGTATTTGTAAAACGGACCTGTCGAATGGAAGAAAAATGACTTCCGGCAACAAAAAATTGATGAACGAAGATCTGACGTGTGGTAGAGTTATGTTATAAAAATGAGTCCTTTTTTGAATGAATGGAGATTTTTATGAGAAGACCAGATCCTGACTTTACAAAATATGCCGATTTTTTTGATAAAAAAAATATTAAAGAATACAAGGCCGGTGAATATGTCTTTCAGAAGGGAGACAAGGGAGATTGCATGTTTGTTGTCCTTGATGGTCAGGTGGAGGTCGTAGCAGAAGACAGGGTTCTGTCGGTTATAGAAAAAGGGTATATCTTTGGTGAGATGGCGTTAATCGACAGTTCCCCGAGAAGTGCCGATGTAAGAGCGTTATCTGATTGCACGCTGGCTTCTATTGATGAGTACGCATTCAGATTTCTGGTGAAAAGAATGCCGAATTTTACACTGGATATTTTAAGCGTTATGGCAAACAGGTTGCGTTCTGTGAATGCTTCACTGCATTTGCATCATTAAAACGGTGTCTCTTACTATCAGAATCGATGTTTCCGGTTTTGACATATTCTGCGTGTCGTGCCTAGTCGGCACTTTTTGTAATCCAGAGCCTTCATGATCTTTCAGGAACCATTACCATCAAGAGGCGAGGAGTATATGCCCCTGGATGGTAAGGAACTGAAATGGATTCAATTACTCCAGAATACAAATATACTTTTTTTTGCCATTCGACAAATTGAGTTCTTCTTCGTTGTTTTGTATAAAAGTATATTTCTGTCTTCCGAATCGCATTGCCTTTGCGTGTGAATTCATGAAGATATCGATATTACTACGATTTCTTTTGCTGGTGCGGTCTTTGACGACAAAGGTTCCCATGCCGCTTATTTTAATTTTTGTTCCCAGTTTTAATCCCTGCGCCTCAAGATCCCTGGAAACGGCCACGATACCGGGTCGTACGTACTCTCCGGATGACGTTATGCCTTTATTCTGATAACATTCTTTCAACGTGTATGCCGTTACCGATACTTTGATTTCCTCTGCCTGTACGCTGATTGCTGCGTTCAACAGGATGAAAATTCCTAAAAGTAAAACTCTAGTCACTAATAGGTTAATTCTCGTCATAATGACCTCCTTGTGTTGAAAAGAGCATAATCGCTCTTTTGCACAGTTTGGGTTATGGCTACCTTGGCCTACCCTTATCTCCTCTATGGAAACACTCTTTAAAGAGTGGAATATGATTGTTTATACCTATTACCTCAATATCATTGTGATTTATTATTAGAATATCTCGGAAGATACAGAAAAATGATGTGATCTATTTCATAGCGTGCGGAACATACATAAAATGTTATGGTGTGTCAATTATTTTTTGGTCAGGCAGGTTGAATTAAGGCAGAAAGTATTAAATTTATTAAAGAAATATTTTAAAAACGCTCTGGTTGAGCAAAAAGACAGCCACAAGGCAGATCATGCGGTATCAGAAGCATGGTAAGTTGAATGATTCAATGCATTAAAAAAATATGAATGCAGCTTCTTATTGTGGTAAATTCTCTTTATAGAAATAAAACGCCTAGGGGAACAAAAACGTTGCTTTGGATGTCTAAAGCCATAGAACATGAAAAAGCCCAGGATGTCGATGAAGAAATGAAGCATGTCCGGGCCTGCCAGAAGGGTGATGCGGAAGCATTTGCCTTCCTGGTAGAAAGGCATTCCAAAAAAATGTTGAACATGGCTTACCGGATGCTGGGGGATTACGATGATGCCTGCGATATTACCCAGGAGGCTTTCCTGTCGGCTTTTCGTTCCATTACGGGGTTTCAGGGGGAGTCAAAGTTTTCAACGTGGCTGTGCAGGATTGTTATCAATTATGCCAAGAACCGTTTAAAGCAGCGACAGAGTCTGTCACGGCACGAAAGTGCGGCCCTTGATGAAAAAGCCGGGGAGCAGGGAGGATGTGCGGCCTGTCTTGCAGCATCCGATGATAATGATCCGGGAGAAATGTTGGAACGACATGAGCTTGAATACCGGGTGCAAAAATGTATATCGGGGCTTGATGAAGATTACCGGGAAGTGCTTGTGATGCGGGATATCCAGGGTTTCTCGTATGAAGAGATCCGGCAGACGCTGCAGATACCCGATGGAACCGTGAAGTCGCGGTTGTCGCGTGCGCGTCTGGCCATGAAAGATTGTCTGAAAAAAATTATTGGTGATTTATGATCAAGTGCCACGACATACAAAAACTCCTTCCTCTTTATGAGGAGGGTATTCTTGCTGATGCTGAAAAGCAGGCGGTTGAGGATCACCTTGCGCAATGCGCGGATTGCCGCAGAGAAATGACTTTTCTACAAAAAGCGGACCAGCTTGTGAAGAATCTTTCCTCCGTGGACGAACCATCCTGGTTTCAACAGAGAATCATGGCGCAGGTACGGGAAGAAGCCGGCAAAAAGAGCTTCTGGCAAAAGTGGTTTTCCCCATTGGGGGTCAGAGTTCCCGTTCAGATAGTGGCGACGATTGTCATCGCGGTTCTGGCGGTCTATATTTACCGTTCAGGAGACGATCAGGTACAGAGGATTCTTCCCGGCGCCTTGCCGCCCGCGATGGAAGATCAGGTGCAGCGAACTCCGGCACCGGCTCCCTTACCTGAAGTGACACCGCCGGCCAGTGAAGAAGTCTCAGCCACTGTTGGGCAGAAAAAGTCACCTGTTTTGGAAAAGCGCAAGAAAGACAAAGATACCGTGGTTCCTTCCGATGACCGCCGACTGCGGGAAAAAGAAATGCAGGAAATGAAATCTGAGGGCATTCAGGTGAAAGATGAATCCACCTCAAAAGGATCAGATAAAGCTGAAGAGCCCCTGTCTCCGGCGCTTCAGGATCGGGTAAATGAATTTAAATCTACTCCCGAACGTATGTCTGATTCAGAGAGAGCACCTGCGCATGGAGCTTCAACTGCCATGGAGAGGAAGAAAGAAGCTTATAAAATGGCCGCTCCTTCTGCGGTCGGTTCCATGGCTCCGTCGGCGCCTGCTCAGCCGCAGGCAAGAATTTTTCTGCTGGTTGACAATCCGGGTATAGTTGCCGAGGAAGTGGAGAGGATCCTTACCCGGCACGGTGCAGGCAAAGTGACAAAAAAGGTGATTCAGGACCGGATCGTGATAAGGGCCGAAATCTTCGGCAGGGAATGGAAAGAAATACTGTCGAAATTAAAAAGGATCGGGATTGTGGAAGAAAGAAGCAGCCCCGGAGATACCGGTGAACTCCTCGTTCCTGTATCGATAGAAGTATCCGATCACTAAACAGGTTTTCCGATTTTACGGAAGCGACGGGTAAAGCGTTCAAAACGACGCAACAGGGGAAGCGAGTCGTTGATTTTTTCCAGGGATTGACGTGCCGCTTCTTCTCCGACCCTGATGAGATGATCCGGTCGGCTGAAATCGGCCCAGTGAAGATCTCCAACGGAGGGCCGAATGACGACATCTGCATTCTCAAGTTCAGCCGCTTGCAGTGTGCTGGCGGTTATCTCACCTGCCCGGTATAAAACATCTTTTGCCGTTTCAATGCCGTTGTCGCCTGGTAGCTCACGATCCACCGTGACGGCGATGACAACATCCGCGCCGGCTTTGCGGGCCGCGTTCACCGGTACGAGACTGGTCACGCCTCCGTCGGCAAGAAGCCAATTTCCCATCCGGGTGGGTGCAACCGCTCCGGGAACGGAACTGCTGGCCAGCACCGCCTGGCGCAGCGAGCCATCCTTTAAAACAACCTGTTTGCCTGTAATCAGATCTGTGGATACGGCTATAAAAGGAATGCGTGTTCCCCGAATATCGATATCGGGAAGAAGGTAGTTGATGAGCGACTGGAAATCTTCAGAGGGGAGAATAGAAGGGCTAAACAGTGCCCGAAGAAGGTAATACCGGTTCCTCAGGAAGTTTTGGGTTTTTTGAAAAATATTTTTATTCTGTTTTGTTGAAAATGTTGCTCCAATGGCCTTAATGGTGGAATCCCTGTATTCGGAACTCCTCAGGTAACCGTCCACTTTGGCCGTAATATTCCGGATGGACATGCCCGATGCGTAAGCGCCGCCAATCAGTGCGCCGGCACTGGTCCCGACAATCAGGTCAACTCCGATGCCCTCCTGCTCAAGGACATTGAGTACGCCGATGTGAGCCAGACCGCGGACGCCTCCACCGCCCAGGGCCAGACCGATTTTCTTCCCCGTCCATTTCATTCCAGGCAGCTCCCTTTAGACATAATGGTTGTTAACTAACAAGATTGCAAAAAAGACCTGCCGACCTTGCAAACGTGGGTTATGCTGTAGAGAAAAATAAACACTACGACGCAGAGCCACAACCAGGGAGGCAGGTCATGAAGAAGCATATCACATTTATTGGTTTCGATGTTCACAAAAATTCGATTAATGTTGCATTGGCAGATGGGGATCGTAATGGAGATGTCAGATACTATGGAGCCATCGGCGGCGTGCTTGACGATCTTGATCGATTGGTTAAGAAACTGACATCTTCCTCAAGGGAGCTGCGCTTTGTATATGAAGCGGGCCCCTGTGTTTATGATATTTTTCGTTCTTTGACAGAGAAAGCGTATGCCTGTGCTGTGGCTTCCCCTTTGCATATCGGCAAGAAACCCGCTGAGCGGATCAAGACAGACCGTGGCGATGCCGTGATGCTGGCCAGACTTTACCATGCAGGGGAACTGACCTATGTATTCGTGCCCTGTGCGGAGGATGAGGCCATGCGGGATCTGACGCGTGCGCGGGAGGATGTGATCAAAGCCCAGCGTGTGGTTCGTCAACAGTTGGGCGGCATGCTGCTTCGTCATCCAGGGCATTTGCGGTATCAGAACCGCGTAAGGAGAAACCTCGTTCAGCCTATGGGATAAGGATAACTGAACTCCCGGCTTTAGACAGAGGCAGCTCCGCGATGAAGACAGGTCTTGCGGTAACCAATCCGCGAATATCAGAATAATCAATCGTCGCTACTCAAGGTTCTGATCCGGCATATGCCCTGGTATATAATGAACAGCATAGCCACACAAAATTAGGTGGACAGGAGATACTCTTTTCCACTTGACAATTAACAACCATATCAGGTTATACGCTTTTGAAATTTGAGTTTCACAATAAAAATTATTTAGGAGACTTTATGCAACCCATAGAATCTTTTCTTCAGCAGATAAGCGATGTCCTCTGGGGCTGGCCTCTGATTGTTCTTCTGGTCGGAACGCATATCTTTCTGACGTTCCGTCTTAAATTCATTCAACGGTATATGTTTAAAGCCATCAAAATTTCCTTTTCACGCAAGAGCGAAGGCGAGGGAGACATCAGCCAGTTCGGCGCGTTGACCACGGCTTTGGCCGCGACGATCGGGACGGGCAATATCGTTGGTGTGGCGACGGCCGTAGCTGCCGGAGGACCCGGAGCGGTACTGTGGATGTGGCTGACCGGTGTCTTCGGCATTGCGACAAAATACGGCGAGGCGGTTTTATCGCTGAAATACCGCATCACCACGAAAGAAGGCTTAATGGCTGGCGGCCCGATGTATGTTCTGGAGCGCGGAATGAATGCCCGGTGGCTGGGGTTGATTTTCGCCGCGCTGACCGCGTTCGCGGCATTCGGTATCGGCAATATGGTTCAGGCCAATTCCATTTCTTCACTTATGCAGGAGACATTCAATGTCTCTCCATGGGTTACCGGAATCATCATGACGATACTGATAGCGATCGTTATCCTCGGCGGAATTAAATCCATCGCAAAGGTTTGCGAAAAACTGGTGCCTTTTATGGCTGTCTTTTATGTTTTCGGATGTCTGATTCTATTGGGGATGCATTATGAGACGATACCGGAAACTTTCAAACTGATCTTTAAAAGCGCGTTTGCCGGTCAGGCTGTCATCGGTGGATTTCTCGGCGCGGGCATGAAGGAGGCGATCCGCTACGGTGTCGCCCGCGGATTGTTTTCCAATGAATCCGGAATGGGCAGCGCACCGATTGTGGCGGCAGCGGCACAGACCAAGAACGCGATTCGTCAGGCACTGGTTTCTTCAACAGCAACCTTCTGGGACACGGTGGTTGTGTGCGCGATGACCGGGCTGGTTCTGGTCAATTCCGGTGAATGGATTCACGGCTACAAAGGTGCCGCTCTTACCAAGGCGGCGTTTTCTGATATACCGGTTGTCGGACCGATTTTGCTTTCGATCGGTTTGCTGACATTTGTTTTTTCAACCATTCTGGGCTGGTCTTATTACGGGGAGAAAGCCGCGGAATATCTTCTGGGAACCAGAGCCATTGTGCCATACAGATATTTATGGGTAGGCGCCGTTATGCTAGGTTCCGTGCTGAGTCTTCCCATTGTCTGGACGTTCGCGGATATCGCCAACGGATTGATGGCTGTGCCGAATCTCATTTCACTGCTTGTCCTCAATAAAGTGATTATCAGCGAGACAAAGCAGTTTCTCTGGGACGATAAACTGGACGAATCCGCCTGATTTAAACGGAAGGCTTTCCTCTTTTTTTAGGCTTTGGCTTTGTAAACCGCTTATATCCTCTTAACCGCCGGATCGTATGTTTCCGGTGGTAACCACAAACTGCGCAACATTCAATAATGATAACTGTTTTTTCTTTACGAGATGCTTCTTTATGCCGTTTATAAAGAACCTCAAAATACTCTTTCTTCGCCTGGGGACTCATAGCTCAACCTCCGTTTCTGAACCTATCTTCGGTAACATTGGTTTATGAGTCAACGTATCCTCTTTACCAGTCCCTTCGGTAACATTTTATTTGAGGCAATTCGCATTCGACAAAATGATTGACATGCCATGGGAACTGCCCTATATTTTATACCGTTAAGCGGTAAAATCTTTATAAAAATCGTTGGATGCTGGCCGGTTGATAACTGAAGTCTGCTGTTATTCGTTCTGTCGCTTTTTTCGGACGGAGGTCTTTTGGATGAACTGTAAAAGCCGTCTTTCACTTTTATTTCTTTTTCAGTTTCTTTTTTTGTCCATCCTTTTATTGATGCTGTTTATTCTTGCCGGGTGCGGCGGTAAGAAGGAGAGCGAGCAATCCGGTAAGGCCGTTGCCGTCACGGTGATGACGGTTGTGCCCCGGGACATACCGGTTGAAATTCAATTTGTCGGAACAACAGAGAGTTCCCACCAGGTGGAAATCCGCTCCCGTGTGGAGGGATTTTTGGAAAAGATCAGCTACGAAGAAGGCGGAAGAGTAAAGGCAGGCCAGACCATGTTCCAGATCGACAAGCGTCCTTTTGAAGCTGCTCTTCAACAGGCAAGGGGGGTTCTTGCACAGCAGCAGGCCAAGCTGGTCACCGCTGAAGCGACGCTCAAACGAGTTCGTCCGCTGGCTGAAAAAAACGCCGTCAGCAAGAAAGACCTTGACGATGCCATCGGCGATGAAAAGACGGCACGTGCCGCCGTGTTATCCGCCCAGGGGAGTGTTCAGGATGCCGAACTGAAATTGAGCTATACGACGATCAAATCTCCAATTGAAGGGTTTGCCGGACGTTCAAAAAAACAGGAGGGAAGCTACATTTCCATCGGTCAGGACAGTCTGCTGACGTATGTTGCAAAGATTGATCCCATCTGGGTTGATTTCAGCATATCAGAAAACGAAAACCTCAAATTTGAAGATCGTCTGGCCAAAGGAAAGTTTAAAATGCCGAAAGATTCAAACTTCAATGTCGAAATCAACCTTGCGGACGGGTCCATCTTCCCTTACAAGGGCCGGGTCAATTATGCAGATCCTTCGTACAATTCCGAAACGGGAACCTATCAGGTTCGCGCGGAGATCCGCAACCCGGTTGATTCCCCGAAGGCCATCCGTCCCGGCCAGTTTGTCCGCGTTGACCTGCAGGGGGGGATCCGCCCCAACGGCATCCTGATTCCCCGGACGGCCGTGACCCAGGGGGCCAAGGGCCATTTTGTCTGGGTGGTGGGGAAGGACGAAAGGGCGCAATTACGGGTCGTTGAAGTCAGTGACTGGCAGGGTGATGATATTTTTATTGAAAGCGGCCTTGCCGAAGGTGACCGTGTCATTCTGGATAACCTGATCAAAATGTCGCCCGATGTGCCGGTCCGGATCTCCGACGTGTCCGTGTCCACAGGAGGAAAGACAACCGGCATGAATCAGGAATCGCCGGTGTCACCAAAGAATCAATAGGCGGATAATCAAGATGATCTCTCATTTTTTCATTGATCGTCCCATCTTTGCCTCCGTGATTTCGATCGTCATTGTCATTGCCGGTCTGGTGGCCATGGCAAATCTGCCGGTTGCCCAGTATCCGAATATTTCACCGCCCGTTGTCACCGTTTACGCGACTTATCCCGGAGCCAGCGCCGATGTGATTTCCGAGAATATCGCCGCTCCAATCGAATTGCAGGTCAACGGCGCCGACAACATGATCTACATGACCTCCACGAGTTCCAGCACGGGGATGATGATCCTCAGTGTATTCTTCAATATCGGCACTAATCCAGATCTGGCCCAGGTGGATATCCAGAACCGCGTTAACCAGGCCCTGCCACAGCTTCCCCAGTCCGTTCAGCAGCAGGGGGTTTCGGTCAGCAAGAGATCCGGAAATTTCCTCATGGTGGTCGGCGTTTACTCGCCCAATGACCGCTATGATGAACAATACGTTGCCAATTATACCAATCTTTATATCCTGGATGCCATCAAGCGTGTTCCGGGTGCCAGCCAGTCGGAGATCATGGGAATGCCCGACTATGCCATGCGCATCTGGCTGCGGCCGGACCGGCTCGTTCAGTTAGGCATTACCGCCGCTGACGTGGCCAATGCTATCAGGAATCAGAATCAGCAGTTTGCAGTGGGCAAAATCGGACAGGCTCCTACAAAGGGCCGTGTGGAACAGACCTTTTCTGTTACAACAAAGGGGCGGCTTCTGGAAACGACTGAGTTTGAAAATATCATTCTCCGGACGAAAAGCGACAGCGCCGCCATGGTTCGTCTGAAAGACGTGGCGCGGGTGGAGCTGGGGGCAAAAGACTACGGTCTGCGGAGCCGTCTGAATGGAAAGCCGACAACGATCATTGCCGTCTATCAGCAGGCCGGCGCCAATGCCCTGGATGTTTCGGAGAGAGTGCGAAAAACCCTGGAAGAAATGAGGGTGAACTTTCCTGATGGGATTGATTACACCATTGCCACGGATACGACTACATTTGTTCGGGCCTCCATCAAAGAGGTGGTCATCACTTTCTTTGAGGCCTGCCTTCTGGTTGTTCTTGTAGTCTTTCTGTTTTTACAAAGCGCACGCGCCACGATTATTCCCATTCTGGCTGTTCCCGTCTCCATTATCGGGACATTTACAGGCATGATGCTGTTCGGGTTTTCCATCAACATGCTGACCCTGTTCGGTATGATCCTGGCCATCGGCATCGTCGTTGACGATGCCATCGTTGTCATTGAAAATGTGGAACGGAATATGACGGAGTTCCATTTGTCACCCCGGGAGGCGGCTAAAAAAGCGATGGAAGAGGTCACGGGACCGGTCGTGGCCATCGTGCTGGTTTTATGCGCCGTCTTCGTTCCTGTCGCATTTCTTGGCGGCATCACGGGACAACTTTACAAGCAATTTGCCATTACCATTGCCATTTCCGTGGTCTTTTCAGGCATTGTCGCGCTGACGCTGTCGCCTGCCATGGCGGCTTTGCTGCTCAAGCCTCATCGGGGTAAAAAAGGCCGGTTCTTTTCCCGGTTTGAGACTGCCTTTGCCAAAGTGGTGGATAAATACACAGACGGGGTTCAGCTGGTCATCAGGAATACGAAAGCCGCCCTGTGCGTCTTTGCAGTTATGATCATCTGCATTGTCGTCCTGTTTAAGATTATTCCCGGCAGCTTTGTGCCTTCGGAAGATCAGGGGTATCTGATGAGCGCTGTTTTCCTTCCGGACGCGGCCAGCCTGGACCGGACGCAGGACCTCAATCAAAAGGCGCAGAAGATTTTTGCCGGACATCCGGCGGTTTCCGACATTGTGGAACTTGACGGCTACAGCCTGTTGGACGGTCAGTTAAAAACCAATGCGGGGGCCCAGTTCGTTTCCCTCAAAAATTACGAGGAACGCAAGGCCAAAAAACTCCAGGCGCCGGCGATTATCGCTGAAACGTCCGCGGCATCCCGGGGTTTCCGGGAAGGTATGGTCCTTACTTTAAACCCGCCGTCCATCCCCGGTTTGGGAACCACCGCCGGGTTTGAATTCTGGATTCAGAACCGCGGTTCGGGCGACATGGACAGGATGGATAAAATCACAAAGGATTTTATCGCCAAGGCGAAGCAGCGACCCGAACTTCAGGGTGTATCCAGTCTGCTCAACGTCACATACCCTCAGCTTCGGATTGATGTGGACCGGGAAAAATCCGAAAACCTGGGCGTTCCCGTGGAGGATGTTTACAACACCCTTCAGATTCTTTTCGGTTCCAGCTATGTCAGCCAGTTTCCCAGATATGGCAGGTTGTGGCAGGTGATCCTTCAGGCGGAGCCGGAATACCGTTCCAAACCCGCCGATACGGATCTGATCTATGTCCGGTCCAGAAATGGCAATATGGTTCCGTTAAAAAGCATCATCACGAAAAAGTACGTCACCGGTCCTGACCTCGTCACACGGTTCAATAATTTCCCCGCCGCCAAGATCATCGGCGGGCCTGCAGCGGGATACAGCACGGGAGAAGCCATTGCAACCATGGAGAAGATTGCCAAAGATGTTCTGCCCGACGACTATGCCTATGCATGGAGTGGCGAAGCCTTCGAGGAGAAACAATCGGGAGGAACGACGATTGCCGTCTTTATCTTCGGGCTGATCCTGGTTTTGCTCATCCTGGCGGCCCAATATGAAAAATGGACACTTCCGTTCGGGGTTCTCATGGCAGTGCCGTTTGCGATTTTCGGGGCGCTTATCGCCATCCTGCTGCGGGGAATGGATAACGACATTTACTTTCAGATCGGCCTGATTACCCTGATTGCTCTTGCTGCGAAAAACGCCATTCTCATTATTGAGTTTGCCGTTTTGAAGCGCCAGGAAGGCTTGTCCGTCCATGATGCGGCCATTTCGGCCGCCAGAATGCGCATCAGACCCATTGTCATGACATCCCTGGCTTTTGTCCTCGGGTGTGTTCCCCTTGCTGTAGCCAGCGGAGCTTCGGCGAACAGCCGCCACTCCATCGGCACAGGCGTCATAGGCGGCATGCTTGGAGCAACGCTGATTGCCGTATTTTTCATTCCCCTGTTCTTCCTTCTCCTGGAAAGGAGGTCTGAACAATCGCTTCAGGCGGACGGCACGGTGCAGGAAGTTCCAAAGGAAGAATATCCGGGGAAGGAGGGAGCCTGAGTTGATGCGAAGCGTCTTCATGATTTCCATCGCTCTTCTATTGATCAGCTGCGCCGTCGGCAGAGATTATCAGCGCCCGGGCCTGGATATTCCGTCCCGTTGGCGCTTCGCGGAAAAAGACGCGCAGTCGCCCGTCAATGCGAAATGGTGGGAACAATTCGGCGACCCCGTTCTGAACGAATTGATTGAATCGGCGTTGAAAGAGAATGTAGATGTCGGGATTGCGGCGGCACGAATCGAGGAATACGGCGGCCGATATGTGATCGCCCGGGGGGATTTGTTCCCCAAAATGTCAGCGGTGGGGTCGGGCACCCGGCAGCGGGTCACAGAAGAAGGTTTGACAGCCGTGCCTTCAGGGGTACCCAATCCATACCCCACCTACCAGGCCTATTTTAATGCCAGCTGGGAAATTGATCTATGGGGCAAGCTGAGGCGTTCCACAGAAGCGGCCCGTGCGGACCTGCTTTCGATGGAGCATGCCCACCACGCAGTAGGGTTATCTCTCACGGCGTCTGTGGCCCGTGCCTACATTGACCTGTTGGATTACGACCGTCAGCTTGTGATTGCCCGCGAAACGCTCAGGACCCGTGAGCGCTCACTGGAAATTTTCAAAATGAGATTTGACGCCGGCGTCATTTCGGAATTGGAGCTAAGCCAGGTTCTCTCTGAATATGAGAGTGCGCGGGCCATGATGCCCCAGATCGAGAAGAATATTGCAAGTCAGGAGCATGCGATCAATCTTCTTCTGGGGCGCAATCCGGGTCCGGTTGCGCGGGGATTGAGCATAGATGAATTGAAACTTCCCGTTGTCCCAGCGGGATTGCCGTCCGATCTTCTGGAGCGCCGTCCCGATATCCTGCAGGCCGAACAGAGCCTGATTGCGGCCAATGCCCGGATCGGTGTTGCGAAAGCGGCCTTCTTCCCGTCGATTTCTTTGACAGGGATGCTGGGCAATGCCAGTGTGGACCTCACAAGGCTGTTTACGGGTCCTGCTCTGATCTGGAACGCCGGCGCCGCCCTTACGCTTCCTGTTTTTACTGCGGGTCGAACATGGGGGCAGGTGAAGGCCTCCACGGCACTGCAGAAGCAGGCCCTTTTAAACTATCAGAAGACAATCCAGACGGCATTTCGGGAAGTAGAGGATTCACTGGCCGATCAGAACCTGACGAGGGTTAAGCTGGATGCACAGTACAAGCAGATGACGGCCCTCAGAAACTACCGGGATCTTGCGCTTCTTCGCTATGAAAACGGCTACAGCAGTTATCTGGAAGTACTGGATGCCCAGAGGAATCTCTTCAACATGGAACTGAACTATATTCAAACCCGTGGAGGCCTGTTCCATGCCCTGATTAATCTTTATCAGGCCATGGGAGGCGGATGGGTGCCGGAGGAAAATAATCCGAAGGCGGAGCTTTCAGAAGAAAAAAAAGAATGATGCAGGTCGGGCAAGAGGGATCATGAAAAAATCGAAAAGCAGAAAAATCATCACAGCCATCTCTCTGCAGGGCGGTGGTGCCCGTGGGGCATACGAATATGGAGCCATCAAAGCGCTTTACAGCCATTGGGGACCGGGATTTAAACCTAGGGTGGTTACGGGAGTTTCCATCGGCGCAATTAACGCGGCAGTGCTGGTCGGTGCCAAAGCGGATCCTCTGGAGTCTCTCGATACATTATGGCGGGAGCGTTTTTGCGTAAACTTGCCCGCAGTTTCCCGGACGACACTTGGCGGTTGCACAAAAGAAAACAACCCCATTTGCCCGATGGATTGGACCGAACAGGCCCTGTCTTTGCTAGGTAATCCCGGGATGTACAGCCTGAAGCCGGAATTTTTCTTCATGCCGTTATTGGCTCCGATGATGAGCAGCAGTATCTATGATACGTCCCTTCTGAAGAATACACTGACTGAAGTCATTGATCCGGAAAAGCTCAACCGTCCGGAAGAAATCCGTTTGATCGTGACTGCCGTGAATGTGCGGACCGGACGGCAGGAGCGGTTTGACAATGCGAATATGAAGATCACGTTTGATCACATCATTGCCAGCGGAAGTTTTCCGGTGACCTTTCCCATGACCTTCATAGACGGCAATGCATACTGGGACGGCGGCATCTTTATGAATATGCCTGTGGGAGCTGCTGTCAATGCCTTGGAGCAGATCGAATCGGATCGTCACGACGTTGAAAGGGAGATCGTCATCATTTCACTTCACCGACAGCAGGGAAAGTTGCCCGCGACGATTCAGGAGGCAGCAGAACGATTTTACAATCTTGTTTTCTCGGGCAAGTTTGCCCTGGACAGGAAATTGTATGAGAAATACGGAGCCTTTGTGGATGTGATGCAGGAGATTGACAAGACTTTGCCTGCTGACAGCCCGATCCGTAACCACAAAGGGTATAAGGATCTGGTCTCTCACCGGAAAATTGACCGGATCATCGTCATCGGAGAAGATGGCAAAGGGGCTGTTGGCTCGGGAAGCGATTTTTCCAGAAAAACACTGCTTGCCCGGATTGATGACGGATTTAAAGACGCAATGGCTTTTTTAAAAAAGTTTGCCCGGTAAATTCCATTTCCCTGTTGAAAAAAAGGGAGGGGGATACCGCATGATTAACCTGTCTTCCTGCTTTCAAAGAGTGCTTCTTTTCATCTCGTCCGTTCGTCATGTTTTTGTCATTGACATGAAAAGTACTTGCTCTTATACTTTGAACTGAAGGCAGGTTGATGGTTATGATGCCACTGATTATGAAGATTATAAGCGTCATATTTCTGATAGTCTTTGTACTTTCCACTGCTCTTCTTGTCCTTACGTTCCGTAAACCGAGAAAGGTTTCCGTCTTTTCCCTTATGCTGGCGATGATCATCAGCCTGGTCACCCTGACCGTCTTTTCATTGCTTACCCACTATCGCCCGTCCCTCCTGCTCATGGCGGCAATGGTTGTTGCGGGTCTTTTGATCGGGGTTGTCTGGTCCCAGGCAACCCGTATTTATATAGAAAACGGTAAAGTGATGTCTCACAATTCTGTGTGGTATCTCGTGGTCTGGGGAAGCATTTTTGCGCTGAGCCAGATGATCGCCATCACAACCAACAGGCTTCCGTCGGTAATTATGGCGCTTCTGGTCATGAGTACGGCATCCATTATCGGGATGAATGGTAGGATCATAGGGAAGTATTTTGCCGCAAAATCAAGGATCACGGTGCCGGAAGCAGCGTCGAGCCAGTGCCCCAAATGCGGGGCCTTGGTCTCAAATGGGACCAGATTTTGTGGCAAATGCGGAGGGAAACTGTAAAAAAAGCGCAAAGGTATAAAAACGATGATGATTGATATTGCCATCATAAGCAAAATTAGAAAAGCAGCCATATGGGCGGGTTTGTCGCTGGCGGCTTTCTTCGGAATCATTGCGGTTATCTCTCTCGTCATATCAGGAGGTGCATTTGAAAAACCCATGCAGTACCGAAGTGTTATTCCGGACATTACATTGAATCCAGGAGAGAGAAAAGTGCTCGAGTTCGAATCCTTTTGCCTTGACAGTGGCCGGGGCAGTCCTCGACGCGGTGACGACTATTCTCTTATGAACACGCCTGCCATTAAGCTCAGGCCATACCTGAGAGATATTTTCAACGAGTACCTGTCTCATCCGTCCAGGTGGAAGCAGGGAGATGTTCAGCAGGCGGTCTGGTACACACAAGGGAATAAAAAGTGGCAGGATCTTCAGCCTGAACAGCGGGATTTCATTATGACCGCCACGGGCAAGGAGGATCCGATTTCCGGTCATCCCGTGATCCTGCTTAGCAGGATGGCTTCCATTTTCGGCACGGTGGTTAAGACAAATCTGTTGCTTGCGTTTCTCGTTCTGGTTCTGATGGTGATTGCCCTGCCGTTCCCTTCCGCCTATATGGAGAGGGGGATTTCGTGGATGGTGAGCCCCCGTCTTGCCCAAAAGATTACCAGGGGGCGACCCGGTGAGATGATGGATGATTTTGCTCTCAACCCTAAGCTGCAAAGCCTTCGTTCTCATATAGATGTTCTTTTTACCCGGCTTGTCTATCGTATTTTTTCCCGGAGGCGTTAATGGGCTTTTTAGGAACCTACGGCTATATTCTTTCCATTTTCGGGATCATCTTTCTGGGGCTTGCCATTCTGTTGTCCCTGTTTGTGATTATTCCTGCCTCCTATTGGCTTTTTTCCTCCCTTTCATCAAACCGTGGCCCTGCCGTGTTCAGACGGCTATTTGCGATGCTGGTCATTATTCTGGTGTCGTCTTCCTACCTGAATTCGCCGACTTTTTACGGAATGGCCCAGTGGAGAAAAACCACCTTGATCTGTTCTTTTATTGTCGGCATTGTTATACCGGTATTGCGGATAGACTTGGTGCAGCTTGATCGTCTTTCAGACCGTATCCTCGCATCTCTTGCCGGTCTATGGTGGCTTATTCTTGTCATTAGTGAGGCCCTCCTGGTTTCCGGAGTAGAGGGGCAATCTGTTCTTCTTTATTTTTTTATTGCCGTCACAGGCATTTTATGCGGGGCCATTCTTGGTACAACAGCCGCTAGAATCGCAAAACAAAAGCTGGTCCAATCTGAACCGGAGGCAGGCAGCTCATGAGAGGAAGCAACTGTAAGAAATCAAGATCAGAGATTTTAGTTGCAGAAGCGTCGGGATTCTTGCTTGGCCTGTTTGCCATGGTCTGCTTAGTCTTTACGTCTATTCTCTGCTACGCGGATAATGGAACAGCCATTTCCCTGAATGATGCCGTAGATGACGGACGGGTGCGCATTATTGATTCGAAAAGTCGTGGCGGTTATTCACGCTTCACGATGGAACTGGAAAACACCGGCAACAAGCCTGTCTCAGTCGATCCCTATGGCAGCGCCTTTGACCCGCCCGGTGGTGTACGAACCCAACGGGTAGGTATCGGTCTTCCCTTGAAAATAGGTGATAGGCGGATCGATATGCGAAAAAAGCTTTCGACGGATCCTTCCCAGGAGGCTCCCGTGGGGGAGGCGGCAAATCAAAACAGCTCCGGAAAAATCCCTGACGGTGCGCTTCCCGTGGCGGCCGGTGCAGCTGCGGCGGCTGCCGCTGTCGGAACAGCTCTAACCGGGATGGCCCAGGGGGTGAGGCCAAAAGAAGCAATCAGTGATCTGATGGGGCTTGTTCAAGGCGAGGGCGAGTCGGTACCAGACAGTATTCAAACTCCCTCCGATTTTGACTACCAGACAGGGATCATCCAATCATACCGCGACCAGGATATGACAGAACTGGATTATCAAAAACAGCGGCTTCAAGCCGCAAAAGAACAAGGCGCTGAAGATGTTGTCCGAGATGCCGAGGCAGCAGTCAGGAGACTCAAAAACCAGATTGACAACTATGACAAAAACCTTGCCGACCTTGGCCTGAAGCCCCTGGAGCACACCGAAATGGAGAAACGCTCCTTTGATTACACCAGGAAGGACATCGGAGAAGAAGTGAAAGCTGAACTTGCCGCTGAAGCCGTAGGAACGATCTCGGATACCGATCGCATCCGCATGGACCTTTGGATGATAGATAACGCGCCTACAGAGCAGTCCTACAACGACATGAAAGACCTTGTAGACAAGATGACCGTCAAGTCGGACGATGGAACAGTCATTGGAGACAAAGAATCGATCCTGAAAAGTCTCGGCAATGAGTTGCAGCGAACCAATCAACCCCGCTATACCTATTTCGAAAATTATGCTCTCCGTGAAGAAATCATGGAAAACGCAAAGGGAGAGGATGGCCTTGTTGAAAAAATTGAGGGCTACAAGGAAGAGTATGATGATCTCAAGGATGCGGTTGATACGATTACCGGCAAAGCCCCTGAAGAGCATTTCGAAGAACAACATAAAGAAAAGATGGAAGGATGGGAAAACGATGGTAAAAGCCCCGGAAGCAAGGCCATAGACGGGGCGAACAAGATCAAGGAAGTTTACGATGCGGGTAAGACCATACTCGATGACGCTGCAGGATACCAGGCGGCTGGAAACAGCCGAACCCTGGCGCTTACCAAGGCGACGACTCAGTATTTAGTTGATACCGGGCTAAATACAATTCTGGACAAAAACCCGGTAATGAAGACGGTTAACACGGTACTCAACTATGTATCTCCTGAAGGAAAGGAGTTGACCGCCGGAAGGGGATTGAGAATACTTGTAGACAAAGCTTTCGATTCCGCAACGGGCGAACTTGATCACAAGGCTATAGAAAAGCTTGATTTCAACAGCGCTGAAGTCAAGGATACTATAAGAGAGTCGCAGATCAAAGCCCTCGAAAAGCGTACGGGAAGCCCGGGCTTGTCGGAAAGCGATCGGCAGGATGTCGCGAATCTTATTACAAAACTGAGGAAAACGTAGAAAATGCAATGTCCCCAATGTAAGGCGGCATGCGAAAACTCGGATAAGTTTTGCATGTCCTGTGGATTTCTTCTCGAAGGTGCGGGAGTCCAGTGTCCGGATTGCGGCACTTCAGTATTGCAGGGAGGTCGTTTCTGTCCAGCCTGTGGCAGAGACATGAAGAAAACACAAGGCAATGGTCACATCCTTTTAACGCAAGAGGAGCTTACCGCCATAGCCGGCAGCCATGAGTACACGGCACTGTCACCACTGGCTGTTTATTATCAGGGGCCTGCTGAAAAAAAACAAACTGCTATGGAAACAACGCTGCTCAATGCGGTTCTGAATCCGTCTCGGGCTTTTTATCTTATGGAACTCACTGCAAATTCGTTTCAGCAGGACGTCTTGCTGGTCAGAGACTCCTCGTATTTTCGATGGGAAGAAAATGATTTCGGGGTAAGCATTTCCAGGGAAGTGAGCCCCCGTGTTTTTATCGCAAGGATTGCGACCAGGCTTGAACAATCCATCGTAAATGAAAACACGTCGTTGACGACGATCAGGAAAGAGTCCCTCAAAGTGCTGGTTGCCATCAACATTCTTTGCCGTGAACTGTCCGCCATAGACCAGGCGGCTGCGTTTGTTACGCTGTCCCATCTGGAATCTTTTCTGGATAGCAAGGAAAGCCTCGCGGCGATTGTCGGAGAACTTTTTACGCAGGGTTTTGTGAGGCTGATCGGGAAAGAAGATCCTCTTATCGTGCTTGAGACTAAAGGAGAGGAACTCTTTTTGCTCCTCAACGCATACGACCGGTTTTTTATCATCCAGGTATTGGCGGAAGGCGTGTCAGGATATCCCTCGATAAATTTTGCGGCACGTAATGATGCTTTCTGCCTGATCACAAACGACCGTGTAAGCGGTGATCTGGTTATCAGAGGGGTGGATCGAGAAGGAATGCGTTCACTGATCAACTGGTCATGGACAAGCATGTTAAACGCGCAGTAATTATAGGAAAGTGAGAACTCAATGATCTGCAATAATTGCAATGCGTCAATACCCGACGTCGCGGTTTTTTGTCCGGCATGCGGGAAGGAAACCGGAGAAAAGACGGGCGGTAATCCTGGTATCAAGAAATGCCTGCAATGCGGAGCGGAAAACCCCCTCGAAGCCAAATTTTGCCGGGTTGACGGCTGGAAATTTCCAGAACCAGAGCCGCTTGTTGCAAAACAGGAATCTATGCAGGAAAACCAGGGAGAGAAGATCTGCCCGACGTGCGGAGCTTCAAATCCGGCGGGCGCTCAATTCTGCAGAAATGACGGCAGCCCTCTCGATCAAGCGGCTGACGCCTCTCTGACATCGGAACCCGGGGTGGAGGAAAAGGCAGCAGAACAGGTGAAGGCTGAGGCAGAAAATGAAGTGACTGAATTGGAACCCGGGATGGAACCGGTTGCTGAACAAGAAAGCCTGAGTGAAAGGGTATGCCCGAAATGTGGCGTCCGGAATCCGGCAGGTGCCAGGTTCTGCAAAAATGATGCAACCCCCCTTGATCCTCTGGAACAGGCCGTTATGCAACCGGAGGCCGGGGTGACGGAAAAGTTTGCCGACCAGACGACGACCGGCCAGGAAACAGAAATACTAAAAACAAATGCAAAGGAAGCAGAAACACATCGTAACTGGTTGTATCTGGCGGTTCCGCTTGCTGTGCTTTGTGTGGTTGCGATTGCTGTCTACTGGCTGTTTCCAAGAACTTCTGTCGACCCAACCGCGAAGCCGCTCCCGGAAAGCACGGTTGCTGTGCCGGCGGGTGAAACACCGGGGACAGTCCCGGAGAGTGCGGTTGTTGCGCCCGGTGATCAACCATTACAGCCGCCGCCGGAAAATGCGGTCCCAGCCCCGGAGATTGACTTGCCCAGACTTGAAGGCCAGATCAACAGGGCTTTGAGAGAGGCAGGGATTGACGGGGTGACCGCCCAGGTGAATGATGCAGCAGTCGTGACGCTGAAAGGGGTTGTGCAAAGTGTAAAGGATCAGCAGAAGGCCCTTGAGATTGTCAGGACATTCAAGGGAGTCAGCCAGTTGAATGATATTATTTTCATTGTCGAAAAGTGAGGGGAAATCATGCAGAAATCTGGCAAGGTTAAAAGAATGAAGGTTTCTTTACGACGGATGTTGACTGCTGGCTGCATTTTATTGGCTGTTGGCCTTGCGGGATGTCCAGCGCCTGCCCCGAAACCCGACCCCGTTGCTCCTCCTGTTCTCCCGCCAGTTGTTCAAAAGGACAGGATTTTTGTTAAAAAACTTTCAATCAGTCCATCTGCCGTTTCTGCCGGGGAGACACTCAACCGACAATTGAACTATTCCATTTCTGCGGAAAAAACCGGTAAAATCAGGTTTACGGAAGTAATCGTTGTTTCGGGGAAAGCGATCAATATGGAGCTTTCAAGAAAAGTGTTGGAAAAAGGGAACGGGAATCATGTTTCCTCTTTCCAATTCAAAATACCAAACGGATTGCCTCCCGGAGAGTACCGGTTAATCACCAATCTCATCTATGGGAAGAGCAGCAGGAAAGCGACCGGACGCTTTACTGTGAAATGAAGGAGACTCTTTAAAAAATATCATAAAAAAAGTATTTCGACAATGTTAAGAAAAATTTTTAGCCGAACCGGTGAGCGTGGGTTCAAAAAGGTGATCAGATTCCTGACTGTTGTGTTGGTTTCTTTCGCTATGATTTCGGTTTTCATGACAAATCTGGTTTGGTCTGATCCCCATTCCTGGCAATCTATCTTGATTTCCGAATCCCGGTTTGACAGAAATCATCATGATCGGAACTGGAAAATAGAGATACTCTTTGAACAGGGAGAACGTTATATCGATAATGAACCCTGGTGCGGGAACGGTGAAAAATGGGAAGGCTATTTTTCCATTCAGGTAAAAAGGGACAATAAGGTGCTGTCCAGGCAGTCTCTCAATCAATTAATGTTTCCCCATGAAAAAAAACCCGGCCCCTTGAGTTTCTGGACACCGGAATTTTCCCTTGTTTTCAATGATTATAATATGGATGGGCAAACTGACTTTAACATTGGCCAATATGGATCATGTAATGGCAACTATTATAAAATCTTTACGGTTAAACCCGATGGAGTGATTGTCCCTGTCCCCATAAGAGATGCCGATGGTTTCTTTATCTCCCGGGCGAAAAAACAAAATTCGACTGATCTGATCCGCGTCAGGAATGGATTATTAAACCATAAGTATTATGATAATATCGCCGGCAAATATTTTACAATCCATTATAAATGGGTTGATGGTCAGTTCATACCTGTAAAGAAAGCCATCAAATGAAAAAAATTATTTTGTTTCATGTTATTTTCTTTATTCTCTGTGGTTATGCTTATGCCAATGTTTCCCGCATCCATAAAGACCATCATTTCAGCGGAAACATCAAACAGGTAAAAACGTCAGACCACCTCAAATTATTCCGGGAAGATATCAGGGTTGCTTTTCCCATGATTGAACTTGACAGTGCATCCCTGCAAAAGAAAATAGATATGGATGTCAATTATATTATAGAAAACCAGTCGAAAACTGCCATTGAAATACCATTGCAGTTCCTCGGGATCAGCGTATCTGACGTAATTGTGCTGTTGAATGAAAAATCGATTTTATTCGGGTTTGTAGAAGACAACAAAGCAGAACAGGAATTTCTTGCCAGGATTACCGAACATCGGCATCAATGGAACAAACGTCGATATGAACAGTATTTTATTGATCTTGACTATATAAAATCAGGAAAAAAGATGTCAAGGAGTCTCTCTCTTATCCACATGACTGCCCCGGAATTTATCAGAGTTGCGCGAAATATTGAAAATTTGAGCGAGGTATTTCCGGGGGCCGGGAAACTGAATGTTATTCGTTTTCATGTACGGTTGCTTCCGGGTAAGAATAAGCTCACCATTCGATACAAGCAGGGTTTATTTGTTGACGGGCATACATCGTATATTGGGGGTCCTGCATTTGTGTGCGGATTTGAATATCTTCTTTATCCGGCATTTACCTGGAAAATGAACCCTGATTTTGAACTTTTCGTCTCTGTAACATTGCCTGATTATCTAAAAAAAGGATGGTTATGGGACAGCAGGATCACCCCTTTGGCCGAAAGCAACCTCACATTAAAAAAAATGTATAATTCCCAGGCCCGTGTAACAACGTATAGTATGCGAAGCAAAAGTTTTCCCGCACCGGTTCTTGCTTTTATTGCCCTGAGGGAAAAGAAGGACTGACCTCAAAGCATGCGGTTAACTGCCTGATGCTTTTCTTAAGGCCTTATTCATTGACTCTCTGCACATTTCCGATTGGCATGACTTGAGTCCCATTTTATATAAATTTATGGCATCGGCCTTTCTTCCCGAATTTTCAAGGATTGCTCCTATTTCTTCCAGCATCAGAAAATTAAGATCCTTGCGATCCCTGCATCTGCCATTCTTTACTGTCTTGATGTCGTTTGCTCCGGAAGTAAAATCACCTTTGAGATAATAGACTAGGGCACGATCAACGTAGGTTCCACAAAGAGTTTTGTCCATATAGAGGGCTTTGTTGGTTAACCTCAGGGCTTTGTCAAAGTTCCTGTTCTTCGCCTCTTGATATCCGGAAACCCGATACTCCATGATCAGTTCCTTTTTTATAATATTAAGGTTGTCCCTGCCGCAGGTATCCCTGATCACTGCAGGCGACCCCCCTTTCGTTATTATAAAACGATCGCCGGGTAAAAGAGAACCAGATACTGATATTGTTTTCCCTTCGTAAGAAGGAATGTCAAAATTCTGCTGTATTCGTATCGGGTAAGCTTTAACCGGCCTGCCTGTTTGAGGATCCGTCATGATGCTGAAGAATCGGCCCCCGATAACACAACCGGTAAGCGTTTTCCTGACCGGCATGGATCCCTCCGTCCTGTCAGGGATTAAAAAAGGAATTGCCTGAATCAGGATGAAGAAAAATGCCGCCACTGCGAAAGCTTTTTTCCTATGGATAGTCATTTCCATTTTATTTGCTCTCTTCTACCAAAGAAAATGATGTGCTCTAATGAAAGACACTGAGGCAAAAAGCAAAATAGCAAATGTAAACAACATGCGCTTAAACATGGCACTTTACTCCTCCCTGGAATTCAGTTATGGAAATCTGTATGATTTATCACATCAACGGCTGATGAGCTTTACGGCCGTATACGCGTTCAAAGGCTTTACAGAATGGGCAAAGGTCCTGCTCGATTTTTTTTACAAACCAGAATGCTGCGCCCTGCTGCTTTTTGCGGGCATGTTTGCAGACCGGACAGTTGGCGCAGACTTTGGCCATCTTGCGGTCCCTGTCTGTAATTTTATTCTTTCCGGATTTTCCATTCTTGTTATTTTTTGACATGGTTGTATTCCTCACGAACACTTTTTCTCGGATCATCGCACCTCTGACTCAGGCATGTTTCAGAACAATTCCGCCCACGATATTGGATACACTCTCACAGACATCAATGGCTTGTTCCAACCGCTCAAAGATTTCTTTCCATTTGAGCAGTTCGATGGCATCTTGTTCATGGATGAAAAGGTTGGTGATGATGGTTCTTAAAAGAACATCTCCCGCGTTTTCCAAAGTGTGGATTTCCACACAGCCGTCCAGAATCATCTGGCTGTTTTTCATATTGCGCAAGCCGTGAACGACATCTTTTATTTTTCTTACAGCCAGTGAAAGAATTTCCGCCTGTTTGATGATTTCATCATACGGCCTTTTTACCTTATACATATGGAGGCGTACGGCGACCCCTTCAATGTGGTCCAGGATGTCATCCATCTTATTGACCAATGCGTATATGTCTTCGCGATCAAGGGGGGTCAGGAAGGTTTTGTGCATTCTTTCGTAGGTTTTGTGGGCAATGCCGTCCGCTTCATGTTCAATTTCTTTGAGCCGGGAGACCCTGGCAGCAGAGTAGTTATGATTTCGGGCCATTTCAAGGAAGAATTGACTGCCTTCGTCAATCTTGCCTGCAAGCTGTTCAAAATAATCAAAAAAATTATCTTCTTTAGGGAAAAGGCGCACGCTCAATTTCTCCTTTAAAATTCTCCCAAAGCCCGATTAGCAATCGGTTATATCTTTTACCACATGTTGCGTTTGCCGTCAGCAATTTTTGATCATTTCCGGGAGAAATGTTCAGCAGGTGTAAGAAGGAATATTTTAGTCAGAAGCCTCCTGTAATGACTTTGCCAGTTTTTGCGACTCTTCCCGGTTCAGGTTCAAGGAGACCTTGCCTCCACCTGGATGTGCAAATGTCAGGGTTGCACCGTTTTCCGTCCTGTCCACCTGCCACCTGATTGCGGGGGGGAATTTTACCTTCGTGGAAAGCCAGTCATCTGCTTCAAACTCGGCGATCTGAACCAGAACGCCAAAAGCGTGGCGGGGATGAATAAAAATTTCCTTCCAGATACCCCCTGGATATTCATTGTGGCCAAAGAAGGGGATTCCATGCTTTTCCAAACGGGCCATGGCTTTAACCAGATCTGTTGTTTGCAGAGTGATATGATGGACACCTCCCTCTTTGTCTTTCAAAAATCCGTCCAGAAAACTTCCTGCATCCGTAGGCGATATAATTTCAAGCCGTGACAGATCACCAAGAGAAAAGATCTGCCAGAAAAAACGGGTTGCAGGATCGCTTGCCCCGGCACCGTCAACGGCTCCCAGAATGTCACGAAAAAAATGTTCAGCCTTCTTCTGATCTCTTACCGCTATGGATACATGGTCAATACGCGAAATCATCCTTTCCTCCCAGTCGGTGTTGTTTGTTTCCCTTTTTGCCTTCATGAACAAAATATCCGTCTAATCAAATTCAGATTAAATGGCAGAAAAAGAGCCCGCCTTCCTTGCCCTTGCCACCCCCAGCATGTACTCATCCATCGACTTAGTCATGTGGGGCACATAGGCTCCCAGTGCATTGATGAGGCAGCCTTCACGGTCGTCTTCGGTCACAAAGATCACCCTTTTGTTTTCAGCCGCACCTTTGAGGATACCCGCCGCTGATTGCTCCGGTGTGATGGCCGAGTCGGGGATCGGGCCGCCTCCCCAGATCGCCGTCGCAACGGTGCCCGGAACCACAGTGGAAAAACGGATGCCTTCATCCCAGTATTCATAGCGCAACGAGGTGGTCAGAGCCAACACTGCCGACTTGGTAGCCGAATACATACTCTGATAAGGAAAGTGAACGTAAGCAATGCCGGAAGCGGTATTGGCGATATGTCCGCTTTTTTGTGCCTTCATGTATGGCAGAGCCGCGCGCACGCCATAGATTACACTGTAGAAATTGATGGCGAAAGCCTTTTCCCATTTATCGTTGTCCTGCTCTTCAAAAGCACCGGACAGGCCAAGACCGGCATTGTTGAAAAGTAAATCGATGTTTCCTGATCCAAATGCGGCCGCCCTGTCTACCATTGTCCTGACGCTGAATTCCGAGGTCACGTCGGTTTTGACTCCCTGCACCCTGCCCGGATACTTTTCGCTTAACCTTGCGACATGCCTGTTCAGGTTCTCCTCATTGATGTCCGAAATCGTCACTGCCCTGGCGCCCATTTCCAGCATGCTTTCCACCAGTGCCAGTCCGATTCCGGAAGCGCCACCGGTCACCGCCGCCGTTTTATGTTCATAATACTCTTTCATAGCAATCCTCCTTGATTTTTATCCGATTTGCTCAATGACCCTGTCATGGAATTGTTTCACCGTCATGCCGCCGCCCGTCAAAGTATGGTTGAACATTTGCAGCAGGAATTGTTCATTTGCTTCAGGATTCTCTTTGGTGTCGCGATATATCCTGCGGGCTGTGTCCACAATGGGTAACACAATCTTTCCCTGCTCGATGCCATCGAGAATCTCAATGCCGGCCTGATCGATGCTGATGGCGCCTGGCGGTATGTTTTTGGGGTCGCCGAATATCTCTGTGGCAACCTCGGCCGGGCAGACTACCGTAACCTTGATGTTGAAGGGTGCCAGCTCGTAGCGCAGGCATTCGGTCAGCCCGCGAACGGCACATTTGCTGGCCACATAAACACTTTGGAGTGGCAGAGGTACAATCGCAGCCAGCGAGGCAATATTAACGATATGTCCGCTTTCCCGTTTCAGCATGTAAGGCAGCACTGCCTGGATGCCATGAATCACGCCATACAGGTTGGCATCGATGACTTTCCTGATATTGTCAATGCTTTCCGTGGCGAAGAATCCGCCCCAGCCCACGCCGGCGTTGTTGAAAATATAGTCTACAGGGTGTGTTTTTTCCACCCGGGCGATGAAAGACCGGAAAGCGTCATCATCGGTGACGTTCAGCTGTTCAGCGTGCACTTTGTCGCCAAATTCGGTCAGAGATTCCCCGGCAGCCAGAATTTTTTTCTCTGTGCGACCGACCATATAAACGGTGGCGCCTCTCAACAGGAGCTGGCGGGTGATTCCCAAACCGATGCCGGAACCGGCACCGGTGACAACGCATACCTTGTCTCTAAAAAGTTCGTTTCCGTTTTTCATGAAAGTTCTCCTTTTCAATCCCGTTTAAACGGGACGCGTGTTGATTCTCCGCAGCTCGCTGCGATATAATGATGTTTCGTGCATACCTCGGCAGCTTGCCGCGAGGTGGTTGATTGTTTGCCGTAAAATAATGCAAACCAATTATTCACTTTTTTCGCTCCTTTTCTGTTTTCCCGGCCAGAAAATTCGAGGCGTGGGGAATTTACAGGTCAATCGATGTATCACGCTGCAGTTTTTCCAGTAAGACAAGCAGATGCAGTAAATATAAAAGAACGCATCCATTGGCAGCCAAAATAACACCGATGACCAGTCCGGGGACCAGATGGGGAACAAGCATTGATGTGCCGAACATGATGGTCAGCAGATTCATTGTTAACTGCACCAAGAACAGTTTTTTCAGCAGCGGGGGAACGGGGTGTTTGATTTCATCAGATTGGCGCAGCAATGGAATGAAAATTTTAGTCAGCGTGATCAACCCACCCAGAATATTCAGTACACCGACAACAATTGTCAAAAGAGGAACCAGAATGTCCGGAATAATGCAAGACACAATGCCCGGCGTAGCAAACAGAATTCCCAGTAAAATCATCAACCGCGAACGGGGAAAGGCACCAATCGGGGTGTTTCCGGAGGCAAGCATCTGAACGGCAAAAATTACCATGAGAAGTCCAAGCTGGGCGCTTCCGGAAAACGGGAGTTTACCCAGATTGACGGGAATCAGCAGCGTGCCGAGGAGCACCATGAAAATACCCATCATCAGAATCATTGCCTGATCGCTGGAAAGCTCAATGTCTTCCTTACGGGGATTTTCCGTTCCGGGATAATTCCGGTAGATAAACCGGAGAACGCCGGCAAGATAAATGATTGACGACCCGTAAATCAGAACAGTCAATGCCGTCATTTCGGTAGAAAGAATTCGCTGATTCCATAAAAGCAGTGCAATGAGCATGGACAATCCATAAACCAGGCAACATGCAAGGATCAGATGCCGGAAAATGCCTCCGTGTTTGATCCATGTTCGAAATTTGTCCTTGTCAAACAACATCTGCAGAAGGAGAAGGAAGCCTCCGGGACCAAAGCAGATAAACAGCAGGATGCGTGAAAGACGGGTAAAAACATCGGGAATGAAACAGGTGACTATGCCAACGGCGGAAATCACGGCACCAACGGCAATGATAAGTCTTGATCTTCGCACATTTCCGAACGGCGTTTTTCCCATCGTGACGATTTGAAGCGCAAACATTACCAAAAGCAAACCGTATAAACCGTCCTCATAATAAGGAAGTGCTCCTGATGATACCGGAAAGAGCAGTGTGCCGGTAATCAACATTGCCATACCCACAATCAGCAGAATCACCACTTCAAAGGGAAGCTCCGTTTTCTTAAGAAGAGAAGGGATGCTCATGTTGATAATCCTTTGCGTGAAAAAATTTTATTGGAAAAACTGACAGGTTCGATTTTAAAGGGATTTCTTATGATTTGTTCCTTCATTGAGAATCATGCCCGAAAATGATTGTGCTGCTTGTTCTTGAATTGATGCCACATCGCAGGCATACATGCAGCCAATTTTTCAGACAGAAGTCGTCAAACACTACTCAATGCAAATTCTGCCTTTTTTATTGTGTTTTGTCAAAAAGTTTCCGGAAGAATCCGCCTATGTCAAGCACTTTTTCACGAACAACATCCATCACAGGGTTTTCCTGGTGATTGGGACAGGGTTCCCTTGGCGCCGTTCCCGTCAGGTAGGATTCCCGAAAGGTTTGAGGGCATGCTTCCGTTGCCAGAAAACCGGACTCCGGATCAATCAATGCCGTTTCGATCCCTTCCGGAGGGATGAAAGCAGGCGGTCCGGAATGTGCGTATAACATCCGAAGAAACATTGCACTGATATGCAGCGCACCGGTAGCGCCTGTGAGACCGGTGTCGGCCCCTGAATCATGTCCCACCCATACCGCTATTACAATGTCGGGGGTAAAACATACAAACCAGGAGTCACGGTTCTTGTTGGTTGTTCCGGTTTTTCCCGATACGGGAAAGCCGACCTTCAGAGACTTTGCTTCTCTTGCCGTACCCCGTGCAACGACTCCTTCGAGGGCATGACCGGCAAGGTAGGAAACGCGGGGATCAAACACCCGCTTGCTTTTTACGGATTTTTCAATGACAACACTGCCGTCCGGCGCGATGACCGTATAAAAGGGCAGCGGGTCAAACCGGATACCGCCTGAGGCTATAGTGGCATAAGCATAGGCAAGTTCAACAGGCGTGACTTCGAGGCTTCCCAGTACCATGGAGGGAACAGGGAGAAGTCGGCTATTGATGCCCGCCATGCGCGCGGTGTTGAGTACTTCCTGAAGGCCGACGTCATTGGCCAGCCGAACCGTGGCCGTGTTGACGGAATCTTCGATGATTTTCCTGATGGTGATCATTCCGTATTCTTTGTTTTCATAATTTGACGGAGTCCATGGCCCTTCCGGTGTGTCGAGGGTTATCGGTCCGCCGGATACCAGCGTGGAAAGCGTCCAGTTTCGGGTTCCCTTGAGGGGTTGCGAAAGAGCCGCAAGCAGAACGAAGGGTTTAAAAGCGCTTCCGGGCTGGCGTTTCGCATCCACGGCCCGGTTGAAACGGTCGTAATCCCGACCTCCAACCAACGCTATCAGTGCGCCTGTCTTCGGGTCTACAGCCGCGAGTGCGGCCTGAAGAGGCTCTTTGGAGGAACGAGTCTTTTGTTCGATGGCTTTAAGCCCCCGTGTGACGGCATTTTCCGCGGCAGCCTGCACAATGGGATCCATGGTTGTATAGTAACGGTATCCCCTGTGATAGAACCCTTCCATTTCCATTTCCTCGTTTGTGATGCGCCGGATGTAATCGATGAAGTGTGATGTCATATGCACGGGAGTGCCGCCGGAACGGAGTTTCAAAGGAGCATTGGATGCCCTCTGAAACTCCTCATCGGAAATCATGGACAGTTTTTGCATTCGGGCCAGGATATTATTGCGGCGTTTTTTGGCGGTTTTGGAGTTCGTAAAGAGATAGTAACGATTCGGGGCGTGGATGATTCCGGCAAGCAGTGCCGCTTCCTCAAGGGACAAATCCCTTGCGCGTTTTGAGAAATACAAGGCCGATGCGTCTTCAACGCCATAAATGCTTTCGCCGTTTGCCTGTCCCAGGTAAATTTTGTTCAGATACATTTCCAGGAGCTGCTTTTTCGAGTAGCGCAGTTCCAGTGCCAGAGCAAGCTCGGCTTCATGCAGCTTGCGTGCGATGGTTTTGCGCGGTGAAAGAAAAAAGTTCTTTGCCAGTTGTTGCGTGATGGTGGAACCTCCCTCGACATACCGCTGCGCTCGGACGTCGGCAATGAATGCCCGGCCGATGGCGAAAATATCGATTCCAAAATGGGAATAGAAGTGTGCGTCTTCAGAAGCGATGACTGCATTCTGCAGATAAGGGGAAATGGCGGAAAGCGTCACCTGATGTTTGGAATCAAGTTTCGGACTGATGATACGGCTGATTTCTTCCGGTTCGAGCTGAATGGACTTTAGCTTTTGGTCCGCCATGGTTGTAATCGATACGACCCGGCTGCTTCGCACAACGATATCTAACGGCCCCTGGACTTGCGCGTTTTTTTGAATTCCCGTTTCGCGCGGAAAAATCCGGATAATCGTCTTTTCACGGGAAAATGTTCCTGCGGTTGATGGCTGTTCCTTGACTTCGCGGTAGGAAAGTCTTTTCAGCCGTTCGGTGAAACGGATGTTTTCCAGATCATCCCCTTTGCGGATTTCCACCGCACGCCCATAGAAGATCGTGGGCGAATCACCGGAGCTTTCCGCAATCCCCTTGCCTACTTCAACATAGAGATGGCCGATGCGAAGAGAACCGATGGCCAGCAGGATCACTGCCAGAAACAGGACTGCAAATAATAAAGGTCGGCGACGAATCAATGGATCCTCCCCGCCTTTTTCAGGCATGCCATGAACGTTACAGTTAATGTAAGTCCCGTATACCTTTTGCGGCGTACCTTAAAGTGGTTGAAAACTCTTTTAATCATACGCTGAAGTTAAGCACAGGGGTCTGGATACGGCAAGGAAATTTTAAACTGCAGAAGTGCAGATATTACTCCGGTAATTAGAACTTTGAATAATTAATGTTTGTTTGCCCCCCCCTTTGGAGGGAGACTGTGTCTCAATGTCATTGCGAAGGAGCAACAGCGACTGAAGCAATCTCTTAAGTAGCCGAATACACGAGATTGCCACGAAGCCTGAGAGGCGTCTCGCAACGTGTGACCTGCAAGGTTATGACCATTCTGATTTGCGACACAGCCTCAGGGGGCAGGGGGAGGAACGCTTCCTGCTTTTCTGCCTCGCTGGAGATTTACCACCTCCGGCGTTTCACGCCACCTCCGCCATCGGAGGATAATACGGTGACAATCGTTTATGGATGTAATTGCCGAAATAATATTTGAAATTTGCAGCCGTCTCTTGAATAGCAATGGAACAAATTGTAGTGGTTATTTGCCGGTAATTGAGATAAAAATAATTACGTGGCGCCGGTCGCTTGTGTTAATGCATGTGGTCGGGACTTTTCCTTTTCACGGAAAAATACCCGCTACCATGCACGGAAGGGAAATATGACGGAAATTCAGAGAGCATCACGCAAAGAACTGTTCGGGTGGGCCATGTTTGATTTTGCAAACTCGTCCTACACGACGGTCATTATCACCGTGGTGTTCTGCATTATATTTCCCAGGCTGATCGTCGGTGACGGACCGGAATTCCGTCTCGGGAATCTCCTTTGGAGCACGGCCCTGTCCATCAGCTATCTGATGGTGCTCCTTTCCGCCCCTTTCCTGGGCGCAGTAATGGATTATGCGGGCTCCAAAAAGAAATTTCTCTTTGCCAGCTGCCTGCTCACCGTCCTGGCAACGGCCGCGCTCTATTTTGTCCGGCCGGGCGACGTTATTCTGGGGATGCTGCTGATTGTCCTGTCCAATGTCGGTTTTTCCTACAGTGAATCCTTTGTGTCCAGTTTTCTTCCGGGGCTCGGTCCGCCCCGGGACCTGGGGAAAATTTCGGGCTATGCCTGGGGTCTGGGCTATTTCGGCGGCCTCACCTCGACGGCCATTGTTATTTTTGGCCTTGGCGCAGGTGTTTACACGCTGGAAAATTTCTCACGTCTCAAAATGGTGGGTCCGGCAACAGCCCTGTTTTTCCTGATTGCCGCTATCCCGACATTTCTCTGGGTAAAGGAGACAACCCCTCCCAGGGAACTGCCCAAGCATGAAAATTATTTTACCATCGGATTTAAAAGATTAAAAAAGACGTGTGGGGATATCCGGGATTACAAGGATTTGATGATCCTCCTTTCTTCCTTCTTTTTTGCGTATGCCGGTCTGTCCATTGTGATCTCCTTTGCCTTTATTTACGGAGACCAGATCGTCAAATGGTCAGGCACGACACAGATCATGATGTTTGTCATTACGCAGTTTACGGCCGCTGTCGGTGCATTTCTTTTCGGGATCATTCAGGACAGGTGGAAAGCCAAACAGACATTTATTCTGACGCTGCTGATCTGGGTCATCGCAGCCATGCTGATTTACGGGGTGAGCGCCGTCACCGGTTTCGTGAACAGCCTGACGGGCATGTCTTTGAAGGAGGAGCATGTGTTTCTTGTGGTCGGATCGATTGCCGGACTGGGTCTTGGTTCCACACAGTCTGCCTGTCGTGCCATGGTCGGACTGTTTTCTCCGGATACCAAGTCAGGAGAATTCTTCGGCCTGTGGAGTTTCACCAGCCGTCTTTCAGCCATTTTCGGATTAATGGGCCTGGGGCTGCTGCAGGCGCTGTTCGGCCTGCAGGTGGCAGTGCTTGTCTGTACGGTATTGTTTCTGACGGCCATGGTCATTGTTTTCTTTGTAGATGAAGAACGCGGCAGGAAAGTCGCGCTTGAACATTCCGGTGAATAGGCAGAATGTCATTCAAATGTCCGACGAAAACAGTGTTTCAGAACCATCCGGGGGATGAAAGATTGAACGCGCAAAGATGGTCCCTTCGCCAGGCTCAGGAACCGAAAAATAATTGAGAGGGTGGCTGAGCCTGTCGAAGCCACCGCTGGTTCAGTCATGATCGGACTGTTGCCCAAATATCCTTTTCGCTTGCCTAAAAGCGTTTTGAATAAATCTAATGCTTGCGAAAGGTAATGACAAAACTCGCCTGCGGCTCAAACAGTTGTCATTACTAATCTTTCGCTGCGCCTTGATTTATGAGACAAAACGCTTTCAATGGCCGCTCAAAGGGATATTGTTTGTGCAGCAGCCCATGCAAGATTGAACCCATGAAAGGATAAAATATGAAAAAAATTATTATTTTTCTTATTTCAATATCAACGCTGGTGATCATGTGCAGTAACGTGCTCGGGTTTTTTGGTTTTGGTGATACCTCAAGCTGGAAAGAAGAAGTGCTTCTTCATGACGGCAGCAGGATCATTGTGAAGCGGTGGCAAAAGCATGGCGGGCCTCGCTCTTTTGGGGCTCCCATTCGTGAAGCCCTTATATCGGAGCAAACCATTTCTTTCAGCCACCCTAAAACAAAAGAAAAAATTATCTGGAAAGACGGTCCCACCGAGGATATTCACATTGCAAATTTTGATTTAGTTGCACTGCATATTAAAGATAACATACCTTACCTTGTGACCGTGACGAAACAATGTATTGAATACAACAAGTGGGGTCGTCCGAACCCGCCTTATGTTGTATTTAAATACGAAGGTAAGGAATGGAAACATATTCCGTTATCGGAACTACCTATGGAGTTCAAAAATGTCAATCTTGTCGTCAATACAGTGGGATATAATGAGGAATTGCTAAATGGTTCATTATCACCAATTGCCGCAGAGAAGGTGAAGGAATTCAATAGAGATCTTCAATCGGAATTAGATAAAACAATTCTCAGAAATCCCATGGCACCTCAAGGGAAAGCTCATTGTCCGGAAATGATCTATATTGGAAAGGCACGATGGATTGGTCTTCATAACTTTAGAAGACATGCGAAATATGAAGCATGTCTGGATGAATGCAAACTGCTTGATATAGACTCAAAATATTGCCCCTGTGACAGATTCTTTAAGAAAAACTTAAAAGGAGAATGAAATGCAGTTTCTCAACTTGATATAGATTGCAAGGGAAAGTGGGAAAAAAGAGTGAACCCAGTACCTTTGCAATATTATAATTGACGGACGGGCCGGAATCGGAGTAATAAACACAGCGTTTCGAATGTGCCGTAGGCTGACCCTGTGTAGAAAAACGAGAAAAAAGGAAAAGAGAATGCAGCGAAGAATCCGCAAGATTTGCAAAAGGTTTGCCGGAATTATTCTTTTGGGAATGGTTTTGGTTTGTGTGAATGCCTGCGGTGAAAGCGGTGACCGGGTGATTGATGAGGCAACCGGCAACCGGGCCCTTAAACAATATAAGGTAACAAAAGATAAATTAAAAACCATCGAAGAGAAACAGCAGGAAAGATACAAGGACATCCTGTCGGGTGCGGCGAGAGAAGAGAAGCCGGATGAATAAGGGACGGGAAAGCGACGAATCCTTAAATCGAGGTTCTTGGAAACAGGACCGATACAAACAAGCAACAATTTGTCCAAACACAATTTACACAAAAACATTTGCAGAAAATAAATAAAAGAAAAGGAGCCAGGCAATGAGTGATACCGTTTTAAAGGAATTGAATGAAGGGGTTTTATTGTTGACATTGAACCGTCCCAACTCCAAGAACTCTTTTAATCTGGAACAGTGGACGGCCTTTGCCGCGGAGCTGGATGCGGCCAGGGAGAATGATGATGTTACCGTGGTCGTTATCACCGGCGCGGGCAATGATTTTTCGGCGGGCCAGGACCTGAAAGATTACGGAGTGTCCGGTGCCGCTCACAGTTACCAGATTACAGAAAGAGCAGTGGTTGATTTTGATAAACCGTTGATTGCCGCGGCCAAGGGTGTTGCCGTGGGAGGAGGCGCGACCATTTTGTTTCACAGCGATGTTCTTTATGTCGGAGAAAGCCTGCGCATGCGTCTACCGTTTAACAGCCTGGGTATGGCGCCTGAATTTGCGAGCAGTTATATGCTGCAGGTCCTCATCGGGCCGCAGCGGGCGGCGGAGCTGCTTTTTACCACGGAATGGATTGACGCCGACAAGGCCCTGGAAACGGGCATTGCATCCCGCAAATTCAGGGATGATGAGCTTCTGCAAAAGGCCATGGAGAAGGCAACAGAAATTGCTCAACTGCCTTTGACCTCTCTTTTGGAAACGAAGCGATGCCTCAAAACAGCCCATAAAGCGGGGATCGAAGCGGCCCTGAAGATAGAACGGGAAGCCATGGATCGACTGGCCGGCGGGCCGGCAAGCATGGAAGCCATGATGGCATTCATGGAGAAGCGAAAACCAAATTTCCGCAATCTGAAGAAAAAATAACAGTGCAAATCATGTAGGGTACAGGCGGGGCAGGAAGTTATCCTGCCCCGCTATTTATAATGGACGACATCATTAAAGGGGAAGAGGTAGCCTGTTTAAACAGGAATATCACAACGGGCGCTGAACTTTAGGGTTTCGGTTTTCCCGGGTTTGGTTGTCCTTTAGAAAATTCTGATATGCGTCAGCCGTTTCCTGCGGTTTTTCCAGCATGGGCAGATGACCGCATTCTTTGAGAATCACGGATCGTGCGTTCTTTATCTTTTTCTCAAAAACCGGCACGGAAGAAACATGAATAACCCTGTCCGAATCTCCCCAAACAATCAGGGTTGGCGCCTTGATCATCCCCAGTTTGCTCTCTAGCATGAGAAAATCAGATTCCAGGCTTTCCTTGAAAATCTTTTGGTTAAACTCCGAGGCTTTTAACGCTTTTTCTGCCAAAACCCTCTTTATGAAAGAGGGGATGGGAAAAGGTTTGTAAAAGTTGAAGGCCAGCAATCGATCGTAATCTTCTACATTTTTTACGATCAGAGGATTGATGCCTGTTTCCATAATCAGGTGGAGTTCGCTTTTTACCGGTGATTTGACGCCTCCTGCATCAAAAAGCCCCAAAGTCCTGACCATTTCCGGATGTGTCGCGGCGAAAGTACCGGCGATATTGCCGCCCATGGAGTTTCCGATGATATGAAAATCGGTCAGCTTCAGTTCCTTGACGAGCACATTTAATTGTTCCACCTGGGCCATGATCGTATATTCCGCATTTTCGGGTTTAGAGCTTTCGCCGAAACCGGGAAGATCGGGAATGATCACCCGATAGCCGGACGTGAAATACTTTGCAAACCTGAGCCAGTTGTCTTTGTCGGCGCCGAATCCGTGCAGCATGATGATGGGTTCGCCGGTTCCCCCTTCGAAGTAGACTATTTTAAAATCAGGGATGTTCACGGTTTTTAATGTCAGCCCTGCATCTTTGCGCATGCCGTCCATTGCTCTTTTGTAAAGATAGGACGGTGCAAAGAGGTAAATGAAAACGGCAAGTATAATGACTGCTGCGGCAATGGCTAGAAAAACGGTTTTCCCGGATAACTTTTTCATCATGCCTCCTCTAAATGATATGAAATTGATTAACGGTTTTCTTTTGTGCGCGAAGAATACGAATATTGAAATGATCTGTCAACAGGATATTGATTGCATAAACAGGAAGATCACAGGCATAAGTTCTCCGGTTTTCTAGACAAGTTCATCAAATATCTTATTGACGACGCCGATATACGCATCACGGTGATGGGTTTTATTGATCTTCTTCCTTATTTTTTCGGCATTTTCAGAAAAACCGGCCATGTAGGTCCAGATTTCTTTCATTTTATTGGTGATGTGTGCAGGGCCCGACAGAATTTTTGAATATTCTTCGAATAAATGGTCGTGAAATTCCCTGATGATTTGAACTTTTTCATGGCGTGTTTTTTTTATGTCGGATTTGATTTCTTCTGCAAGAAACGGATTCCCGATGAGGCCTCTGCCGATCATCCAGGTTTTGACTTGTTGAAAACGGCTGGCAAGAGTATTGAAGTCTTCCATTGAATAAATGTCGCCGTTATAGACAACCCTGTGCTTCGAGAGGTTCAGGCACCGTTCGAACATTTCGAGGTCAACGTCGCCTCCATACATCTGCGCGGCTGTCCTCGGATGGATGATCAGATCATCAAGATCAAACCGGTTGAAGATAGGAATGAGGCGAAGTGCCTCGTCAGAACATTTTAATCCTGTCCGGAGCTTAAGCGACAATTTCGGCTTTAAAACAGGAATCGTTTTTTCCAGAAAAGATTCGATCCTGTCCGGATGACAGAGCATGCCGGCTCCTCTGCCTTTTTTCACAACCATGCGGAAGGGGCACCCGAGATTCCAGTTTACCGTGCCATATCCCATTTCAAAAAGATCATTGGCGAGTGCTGTGAAGTCCTCCGGACTGGATGTCATAATCTGTGGTATTACGGGGACGCCGGTATTCAGATCGGGCTCCAGTTCACGAATCTGAGGATTATCGGGTTTCATTTTTTTCGACGGCGAGATAAAAGGTGCAAAGGCAGCATCAACGCCCCTGAAATAAACAGAAAACAGGTTGCGGTATATCCTGTCCGTTATTCCCTGGATTGGCGCAAGGTAGATTGTGGGATGCATTTTAAACCTGTGATGACGGCAATTATCACCGCTGTATTTTTTTTCAGTCTTTTTACCGGATAGATTCATCCGAGTCAGTCTGCACGATCAGAAGGGTTGCCCCGCGGCAAACAGTTTTTTGCTGACCACTGCTAACATATTGTCGTTTGATTCTCAAATCCCGGATAAAGTCCGTTGAAAAAATGGAATTGGGAAATAAATGCTTTTAACACGTTTTGACTGCGAAAACCGACTGATCAGTCGGCCGGTTTAATATCAGCAGATGATTGTTTTAATTGACAAATCATAAGAATGTTCATTCAATAACGCCCGTTTTTTATAATGCCCTTTATAATACAACTTTAGTAGTATTTACATGCCTGCTTTTTTCTGTTTAATTAGCTGCAAGCTATTAGAAATGATGTGTGTTGCCTTTATTTGTTGTTTATCCCTTTTCATCGAAAGGGTCCAAACAGGGTTTGTTTTTATAAGTGATCAGGCAAGGGTTTATAATCTGGTGTTCGTCAAACAAACAAAGAGGAGGTAAATGCATGAAGGGTACAAAACCAGGGAAGTATGTCAGGCGTCTCATTATTGTTGCAGCATTGCTCGTAGCAACCGGTTGTTCGCTCCTGAGCGTTCCGATCATCACCAATGCGTCCCGCAATGATGTCGTGAATCTGGGCGATTCCATTTTTGCTCTTTCCGGCAAGATTCAGGACTATCTGCACAGCTGGTCCGGTCAGACTTTCCGCCGCTACGCGCTGTCCGGGTCCATGGTCAGTCACGTCTCCGACCAGTATGACGATGCTAGGGCCGATAATCCGAACATCAACACCATTTTCATGGATGCCGGCGGTAACGACATCCTGATCCCGGCCGTAGCGTTTGATCCCTACAACTGCAAGGTAGACTGGTGGGAATCCGGACTTTCCTCAAGATGCAAAGCCCTCATCGACGATGTTTACGTGGATACGGTCAACCTTCTCAACAGAATGGGAAGGGACGGCGTGGACAACATCATTTTCCTTGGATACTATAATATCAAAAACGGCCTTTTTGGCAGTACAAAATTGCTTCCGGCGGTAGCTTACGGTGATACAAAGCTCGCCCAGGCAATTCAGAATGCGACGGCTGCGCCTAATTACCGTGTATTCATCGATCCGAGGCCGGTCATAGTCAATTCCGATATTATTTATGACGGCATCCACCCCAGTGATTCAGGGTCTCAAAAGTGCGCAACCCTGATCTGGGCCAAACTTCAGCCAAAACTCTAACCGCTTCAGGGTCACGGAGAGCTTATATCCTCCGTGACCCTCTTCCTTCAAAATTAAATGTCCTGGAATTGACAGGTGTGCCATGGCGTATCGAATCCCGCTAAAGCCAACGAGCGTGAATTTTCCTGTGCCTGTCGTGATGCAACAGATATAATTTTATACCTTGACAGCCTGCTGCAAGGTGGTTAATCCTCCGAAAGATTGATGCGGTAAAGTTGCTTTGCGTTTGCATAGGGTGATGATTCTCAGGACAAAGATTCAGGCGGAAAAGGAGAGGGTATGAACAGCAAAAAGAAGGTTGCAGTGGCCGGGTTGGTTGTTGTTGTATTCCTGGCCGTAATCGCGCTCATCGTGGCTTTTTACCCGCGGGAAAAGGACCGGGCTGGTTCAGCTGTGCTTGCCATTCCTTCCGATAATCCAGATTATGTCGCATCGGTTCCGGCCGACACTCCCGGCAACGATTCCTTTGGAGACAGGATCGTCAGCGAGTTGAAAAAGTATTACGCAAGCACCATCTCAAAGAAAAGCACACAGGCGGAAATCATCTCCATCCGGGATTTCGTCATGGGGTTGCGTCCGGAGAAAGGGAAAGACTACTTTTACAATATTCTCAGGCGGGCCTTTCCGCAATATGCCGATGAAATCATTAAGACCCTGGAAAAGCTTGATGTTTATAACCGCTGGCTTGCGGACAACAGGGAACAGCTCATGAAAATGACCGCAAGCGAAAGATTGGCCGCCCTGTGGAAAAAGAGAAAGGAGCTTTTCGGTGAAGACGCGGAGAAAATCTGGTCGGGAGAGCTTATGGCCACAGAAGAGAGAAAGGCGAAAATGCAGGATACCCTTGCCGAACTGAATAAATCCAAGGATATGTCGCTGAACGCAAAACTGGGTGAATACAAGCGCAGACTGCAGGAAACATACAGCGGCACGACAGAGGAGTTTATCCTGAACCAGAGCGGGCTCCTTTCAAAAGTTTTCTTCAGTCTTGACTCCGTCCAGGAAGAACTGAACAATTTAAGCCCTGAACAGCGCCAGCAGGAGATCAACAGGCTGAGGGCCGAAATGGGGATGACAGAGCGGCAGGTCGAGTCCATGGCCAGGCGGGATGCGGAAAATGCAAGCCGCTGGGATACCGGTCTGCAGTATATGGAAAAACGGGAATTGATTGTAAAACAATATGAGGGCCAGGAGCTGGAAAGCAAATTGAAGGATCTTCGGAAAGAACATTTTGGTGACGAAGCGAATACCATCGCCCTGGAGGAAAAGGACGGTTTTTACCGCTTTAAAAGACCGCACATCTGGGGCAGGAACTGACTGCTTATATCTTCTTATCCTGAAATATTTTTTGAGGCTCCCGAAAGTTACGGAGACTTGGCCCCGCCTGTTTTGTGCAGGGTGAGGTAACGATCAACAGCCTGTTCGATCGTGGGGAAGAAATTTTCTGTGCCCAGTCTGTTAAATAGTCCATAGCATTTCAGCCTGTCTTTTACGGGGTCTTTCATTTCCGCAAAACACAAATCCATGCCGGCCTGGTGCAGCGACTCATCGAGGTCGGCCAGAATATCAGCCGCTGTAATGTCCACATCCGTTATCGGTTCAGCAGTAATGACCACCCATTTTGTCGGGGTCGGTGCATCGGCCACCGCGCGAAGAACTTGATCGCGGAAGGTTTCCGCGTTGGCGAAAAAAAGCGGTGCGTCCCAGCGAAAGAGCACAAGGCCCGGTATTTGTTTTGCCTCCGGATAGCGGGATACATCGTGATAGCTCTTCAGACCTTCCACATGCCCGAGCACGGCATCATAAGGGCGCCACGCGCGCCAGATAAAAGCGGCGAGTGCCAGACCGATGGCAATGAAGATGCCCTGGATGACGCCCAGCAAAACCACACCTGAAAAACATACAATGGATAAAACAAACTCGTCGCGCCGCAGTTTGAAAAGGCGCAGGACACCGCGAACGTCAACAAGACTGATGCAGGCGCAGATAACAATTGCACCTAAAGCCGCATGAGGCAGGTTTTGCAGCACATTCGGTGCGAAGATCAGTAAAAGTGCGATGCAACCCGCACCGACCAGGCCGGTCATTTGCGTTTTTGCTCCGGCAGATTCGGCGACCGGCGTTCGTGATGCGCTGCTGGTGACGGGAAATCCCTGAAAGAAACCCGTGGCCATATTTACGGCGCCCAGAGCGATGATTTCCTGGTTGCTGTCAACCTCTCTTCCGGCGCGAAGAGCGAACGTACGTGAAAGCGTGCTCATGTCGGCAAAAGACACCAGTGCGATTGCGATGGCAGCCATCAACAAGTCACGGAATTCAGCCATGGAAACAGCAGGAATTTGAAATTGGGGCAATCCCTGCGGCAAGGGTCCGATCAGACTGATTTCTGCCCGGAGGGATGGATTGATGAAGGAAACGACGATTATTGCCCCCACGACAGCGATCAGCACGCCCGGAATTCTGGGTACCCAATATCTGAATCCGAGAATAATGATCAGGCAGGAAAGACCAATGGTAAAAGCTACCCAGTTTGTTTGTCCGTTCCAGATTCCCATGACAAGATTGCCTGATTCCGTTAAAAAGCTGTTGCCGCTTACGGTAAAGCCGAGAACTTTCGGTAACTGGCCGATCAGCACAGTCAGTGCGATGCCGTTGAGGTACCCCATGCGGATCGGTTTTGATAGAAGATCGGTAATAAAGCCAAACCTGGCCAGGCCTGCAGCGATGCACAGCGCGCCGGTTAAAACGGCGAGCATTCCGGCAAGGGATACCGCTTTATCCGCGTTGCCCGCGGCCAAAGGTACAATCGTTGCGGCGATGATTCCGGCAAGCGCGGAGTCCGGCCCAAGGACCAAAATGCGGCTTGGTCCGAAGATGGCATACACGATCAGGGGAATAATGGTGGCATAAAGGCCATAAATGGCAGGCAGACCGGATGCCGAGGCATACCCCATGCCAACAGGCACGAGGATTGCTGTCAGAACCATTCCGGCGGCAATGTCATTGAGCAGCCAGGCGCGCTTGTAGCCACGCAGGGTTGCGAGAATGGGAAAAAGACGGTTGATGCCGCGCGGGCGTTTTCTGCGAACAAAGGGGTTAGTGAAGGATTCTTGTGGTGATGCCAAAAAAAACTACCTCCAGAGACAAATGTTCAGCCGGGTTTTTTTCAGGAAGAATGATTGTAGATTCGTGAAACCTCTTCCGGTCCATATTTTTTTTCGAGGTTCCTCATAATAAAGTGCCCCCTGGCCATGTTCTGGAAATGGTCCATGAAAATGGAGTTGATCAGTGCACCCCCTGCCGCACCGATTACCGGCACAGCCGACGCAGCGGCTTTTTGTGATACGGTGACGCCGAATCTCGATGCAATAGTTGCCAGCAACCGGACCAGCGCGGGAGCTCCCTCTTCGGCAAGTCCCCTTTCCACAATGTATTTTGCCGCTTCGGAGATTTGTTTTGCCAGGAGGACCTTCACCGCGTAATAGCCGCTTTCGGTTCCGTCGTCTTTGCTGGTACTTCCGCCCAGGGCAAAAACAGTCAGGCAGGCGAGCTTGGTTTCAATCTGATTGAGGTTTTCCCCCTCGCTCCTGGCAATATCCGCGATGGAACGGAACATAATAACCGTAGTTGCCGGCAGTTCAACGGCCAGTGCCGGGAGACCGAATGCGCCTCCCACGCCCCCGGATGCGGCGACAAGGATTTTATGAAGAATATCGTTTGAAGATTTCCGCTCAGAATGATTGATCGTTTTGATTGCGACATCAAGCGCATGCCTAAGTGACTTCTGCGTAACGGTCTGGATGGCGTCGGACCATTTTGCAGGCAGATAATCAAAAGCCTTTTCAAAGGGCATTCCAATAACGTTGGTGAGTTTTGCAGCAAGCCCCGGATTCTCTAAAAGATCTCTGGCATATTGCAGTCTTTTGAAGTCTTCTGGATTCATGACCATTTTTAAAATCCTTAAAACAGGATACATAACAGGAGGACGCAACCCCATCCTTCTTGTGCAACTCTATCTTTCAATATTATTTTGTTCAAGAGAATTTTCAGGGGTATCTTTATCCATACAAAAGGACAGCAGCAATTGCCCCTGGCCGGGATTAACTCTTGAGTTGAAAAAAAATCAGAAATATGCGATATTAAAATGCATAAAGACAAAAGTGTTGTTTACCACCGAATGGCGGGGCCACGGGCGGAAGTGATGGATTGCCAGCGGTTGCTTCCATGAAAACCGGTTTACTCAAAATACTCAACTGCCTTCTACTGACTGATTAAAATGAATCGTGACGGCAATCTTTCCTCGGTTGCAGCGGCACATGGAATAATCTTTTTTGGGGGAATATGGCCATGAGAATAGCTGTTTTAACAGGCGGCGGGGATTGCCCCGGCTTGAATGGTGCGATTAAATGGGTGACAAAGACAGCGCTTGATCCTGCTCTGGAGAAAAAGCGGTCCGTAAAATTCGATGTTATCGGTATCAGAGACGGGTGGAAAGGACTGGTGGAAGTCGATCCGGAAAATCCCGAGAGCCTGGCCCGCCATACACGGCGACTGGACGAGGAAATCGTACGGACCTGGGATCGCTACGGGGGAACCAATCTCGGTTCCTCACGGACCAACCCTTTCAATCCAAAGAAAGATGCGTCTGAAAAAGTAATTCAGAACATCGCCCGGTTGGGTATCGATGTCATTGTGGCCATTGGGGGGGAAGACACCCTTGGGGTTGCGTCCAAACTCTACAGAAGGGGTATCAAGGTTGTCGGCATTCCCAAGACAATC
>Ga0208040_1000236_pt1 | contig 73156 bp, 59 predicted proteins | sample AD_UKC083_MetaG_FD_184431 | JGI IMG/M metagenome (GOLD analysis project Ga0208040, IMG submission 184431) | Active sludge microbial communities of municipal wastewater-treating anaerobic digesters from USA - AD_UKC083_MetaG (SPAdes) (version 2) | ecosystem: Engineered > Bioreactor > Anaerobic >...
TCTCGAGTCTGCGGCGTTCCTGCTTGCTGACCTGCACTGGCTTCATGCGTGCCCAACGCTTGAGGGTACCAATTTATTTCCATAAATAAGCGGAACGTGCTTCGTGGCTGTAGTACTAGGTTGGACGACGAGTGTGTGGGCGCAATCGCTCACCATCAACGGTGCGGTGACGACGAATACATGCCCTGGAGGGACGGTGCGTGATGGCGGCAGGGCATGCCAGTATGGGGGAACGCATACGTTCGATGCGATCACGCTCATCAACGGCGCTGTCGTTTACGTTGCGCCATTCAACGGTTCGGACAAAAACGCGACGGGAAATCTGGTATTCAAGAGCAAGAGCACGATTCGCATCGATGCGACTTCTCGAATCACGGCGAAGGGGGCGGGATATCAGAAGAAGCTATGTGACAACGGCAGCGGGCCCACGGCGACAGCCGGAGGAAGAGGCGGGTGTGCGGTCAAGGATTCTGGTGGTGGGGGAGCGCATAGGGGACGAGGGGGGCAGGGAACCAAGGATTGTTTCGTGTATGGCAACAGCCAGACCTGTCAATTTCCGCAAGAATGGGAGGAAAATTGCGGCTATTTGGCACCTTCGGGAACCAGTTGCGTGTACGCCGATGGGTTGAACGGAGCGCATAATTGTTCCAATCCCAACTACACCTGCGCAAATTGCGACGGCGATCCATCGGTTGCCGGCGAGCCTTACTATCACCATATCTTGCAGCCTGAATTCGGGGCATCCGGGGGTGATAAGGGATGCGCGGACGGTTGGGATGGCAGTGTTCGCTCGGGAAGTGGCGGGGGCCGGATCGTGCTTTTTGCCGCAAACGACAATCAATCCGGCGAATTAATCCTCGAGGGGCGTGTGGTGGCTCATGGTGAGCGGGGCTGTGCTTCGGGCAATGATTCCGCGGGTGGCGGCGCGGGAGGAACCATCTTGCTCGTGGGAGATCATGTGGACATCCGAGCTACCGCGCGAATTCTTGCCCATGGGGGAAGAGGCGGAGATTCTCAACCCAAATGTCTGCCGTGTACGACGAATGCGAATTGCGAGTCGGGGCAGACTTGTGTGCAAGGACGCTGTTCGCCCTGCAATTGCACGCCCTGTCAGCCGCCGTCCAACACTTGTCCAGCCGGATATCCGTGCAAAAACCTCGGTGGAGCGTTGGGCAATGTATGTGTCAATGCGGCGGGCACTTGTGATCCCTATGATCCTGGGGAAAATGAGGCAGAGTGCGCGGGGACGCAAAACTCTGGAACGTGCGATGATTGCGCCGGCGGAGGAGGCGGAGGAATCATCAACGTGCAATCCCGTGTTGCCTCCATCGATCCCAAGGCATTCTTTGACGTTCGAGGAGGGCAAGGGGGAATCTGCCCCATTTGCGCAGGGGAAGCGGGGGCTGGATCGGGGGAATTGCAGCTCGATGGTGCCTATCTTGGGGAGGTCTGCGACGGTTTCGACAATGACTTCAATGGTCTCATCGATGACGGTCTTGGGGAGCTGAAATGCGCGGGGGGAAAGACCATTCCGGCATGTATCAATGGCATTCCACAGCAATGTCCCGCTGACCACCCAGCGTGTGTGCTTCCCGTCACGGACACGCGACCTCGTTTCGTGGTGGTGCTGGATACATCGGGCTCGATGCTGACCGATATCCGCGGTGTTCCCACCTTTGGCGATGGTTCCCCAAACCATTCGGGGGTGGATACCGCGAGTGATCCGGACCTCATCGACGGCAACAATTCGCGTCTGTTCACGGCCAAGCGAGCGCTGACGCAAGTCTTGTCTGCCTTTCCTCACGCCGATTATGCGTTGGCTCGCTATCACCAGGACGTTGGTTTGAATCGTAGTTGTCAGACAGCTTCATGGTTCGAATGTCAAAACAACTGCTGTAGTTATGACGATCCGAGAAATAATGTCCCGCCGGCTTTCGAGTGGATTCCCGCTTGCGTGCTGCCCACGATCTATCCTGGGGCCGGGTATCCATCGGCGCTTTCCTCCAACATCAACATCGGTTGGACGAGTCAAAATGACTGCATCAACTACGCCGGTTCCTGCGGCATACCTCGTCGCGGTGCCGATATTCTCGTGGGGTTCGATGCGCCGTTGGAGCAGCACTTGATGTGGCTCGACGGTCGGGAAACGGCTTTCAATCCCAGTACGGTACCGGCAGATCATTGTGCTTTCGGTGCCGGAGGAGACTGCGAGATTCGCGCCACCGGACCCACGCCTCTCGCGGGTTCCCTGCATGCGGTGCATGATTACCTCACTCCCATCGTGGCCTGTGATGGCGCGATTCCTTGCAGAAAATACTCGGTCATTCTTCTGACGGATGGCGCCGAGAGCTGCCAGGGAAACCCGGTCGCCGCTGCCCAAAACTTGCGAACTCTCGACCCCAGAACGTCTGTCGATACGTTCGTCGTGGGCTTCAGCGTGTTGCCTGAAGAAGAGAGCCAATTGAATGCCATTGCCCATGCCGGCGGCACCAACAAAGCCTTCCTCGTGGGAAGCGAAAGCGCTCTTGCCAATGCGCTTGCCTCCATCATCGCTGCTTCTTCCGTCTATGAGCTGTGCAATGACCTCGATGACGATTGTGACGGTTTGATCGATGAGGACTTTCCTGAAAAAGGAATGGCCTGTCACGACAGCGGTTTAGGAGTTTGCCAAGGAACGGGAATCCGCGTTTGCAATGCCACGAAAGACGGAACCGTATGTATGATCACGAATCCGGGAGCAAGTCCGACTCCCGAAATATGCAACGGGCTCGACGATGATTGTGATGGCCTCATCGACGAGGACGGGGTTTGTGACACGTGTATTCCGATGTCGGAAGTGTGCAATGGCAAGGATGACAATTGCAACAGCATCGTGGATGACGATCCGATCGATGTGGGGGTAGCGTGTGGGTATTCGTTGGGGGAGTGCGTGCCTGGCAAAACGAAATGCGTCAATGGCGTACTCATCTGTGATGGGGAAGTGGGGCCGCATCCGGAGGTCTGTGATGGGCTCGACAACGATTGCGATGGGGTGGTCGATGGGATGACGCGCCTATGTTACACGGGTGCGGCGGGAACGCAGGGCGTTGGGATCTGTCGCGCGGGCTCCGAAGCTTGTATCGCGGTGCAAGGCAGTGGTGTCGAAGCCTGGGGAGCATGCATCGGACAGATCACACCGGCTTCGGAGATCTGTGATGGGCTCGACAACGATTGCAACGGTTTGGTTGACGACCGCGTGCCCGATGGTTTGGGTCACTTCACTGGAGACCCCTGCTGTGCTCATGGTTCCAAATGTGGCACGGGTGAATGCACCGAAGGGGTCTACGTCTGCGCGGGTTCGCAGGTGGTTTGCGATGGTGGAAAGGGACCATCGATGGAACTGTGCGACCATCTCGACAACGATTGCAATGGGGCGATCGATGACGTGCCTGGCATCGGAACCGCGTGTATTTTGCCCAGTGGATGTGCGGGAGAGCTTGCGTGTGATTACGCAACGGGTGGGCTTGCTTGCGTGTCGCCTACCATTCCGGTGTTGGAGATATGCAACGGAATCGACGACGATTGTGATGGGCAAGTGGATGAAGAGCCCGAGGTAGCGCAAAACGATTCTCGCGTGGGGGTAGCGTGCAAGGTACCGGAGCCTCCTCATGACAAGCCGCCGTGCAAAGCAGGTATCACGGTATGCCGCAACGGCGTCATTGTGTGCGAGGGAGCTATCGAACCAGAGCCGGAAATCTGTGATGGGATAGATAACGATTGCGATGGAATTCCTGATCAACCCGATCCTTGTCCAGGGGATACGGTATGCGATCAAGGAATATGCGTGGCTCCTTGTGGTTCCGGGGAGTTCCCCTGTCCAGGCGGGTTTTCTTGTGTCGATGGCTATTGTGTTCCCAATTCATCGTTGGACGCGGGAACGGGGGGCTCTGGAGGGACCGCGGGAGCGGGAGGTTCTGGGGGAAGTTCGGTGGATGCAGGAGATGATGGCGCCTTGGCCGATGGCGCCATCCATGATTCGAGTATGGGAGGCAGCGGTGGAACCACGGGTATGGGTGGTATGGCAGGAAACAATCCGGATGCTTCTGCCGCGGGTACGGGAGGGAAGGGGTCTGGGCCCCCACCCGAAAACTACGGACTTACCACCGGCGGCGGAGGAATTGCCTGCGGAATTGCTGTTCCGAAGACGAATCGTCGATGGCTTATGCTCGGTGCCTTGGGCTTGGTTGCCCTGGCCGTGCGCCGTTCACGACGAGAGGCTTTCGGTCAAGGAGGGTGGCGATGAGCCTTGATTTGCGCATGGGTGAGGCCGCCTTACTCGCCGTCTTGGTTGGTTTGAATACTGGTTGTTCCAACGAAGCGTATTGCTACACCTGCGGTGATCACGATTCATCGGCGGAATCTGGGGTGGCTGGCTCTTCGGGAACCGGCGGATCTGGTGGTTCCGATGGCGGTGTGTTCTACCCGGAAACAGGACAGCCGGAGTCGTCGCTCGAAGGGGGCGATGAGCTTTCGGATGGCGCTCCGTGCCAAGCGGACACGCAAAATGACCCGCTCAATTGTGGAGCTTGCGGCTTCGTATGCGACCTTTTCGGAGCCTTTCCAAAATGCGAGCAAGGGATTTGCAAAATCGATTCGTGCGCCCCGAACTTCTACGATATCAACGGTATCGACTCGGACGGATGCGAGTATCCGTGTACGATGACCAACGGCGGCGTTGAGATTTGCGATACCAAGGACAACGATTGCAACGGACTCATCGATGAGGGCTTCGATCTATCGAAAGACCCGAAAAACTGCGGCGGATGCGGTATTGTTTGCGACCTTCCGAACGCTACGGCGCGCTGTGATGACTCGGGCGCGTTTCCCACATGTGCCATTGACCAATGCGATCCGGGGTATGCGGACATCGATGGGCTAGCAAGCTCAGGCTGTGAATACGCCTGCCCCGTGTTTCCGATTCAGCCCGAGCAATGCAATGCGGTTGACGATAATTGCGATGGCAGGATCAACGAAGGCAATCCAGGGGGAGGGGAGCCTTGCGAAGAGACCTGTCCGAATGGCGAATGCAAAGGGCAATGTACGCCGGGAACGACCACGTGTGTGGGAACGAAATTGGTTTGTGTGCCCGGTGTCGGACCAAGCCTCGAAGTATGCGACGGAATCGACAACGACTGTGATGGCGAGGTTGATGAAGGGTTCGACTTGATGAACGACCCCGCGCATTGTGGCCAATGCAATCATGCCTGTGTGATGGACAATGCCATCGGCGGCTGCGTACAAGGAAAATGTGTGATTAGCGCGTGCTTGCCGGGCTTCGCATCCATCAATGGCAATGACTCGGATGGCTGTGAGTACAAGTGCCCCGTGTATCCCACCGCCCCTGAGGTCTGCAATGGGATGGATGATGATTGCAATGGCGTTGTGGATGATCCCATCGTAGTGGCAGCGCAGAAGCCAGATGGCAAGTTCTGCAATCCACAGCCCTTATTGCCCAATCCCTGTAAGGGAACGGACTTCGTTTGCACGGGAAAAACGGGATGGCGCTGCAATTACGGACCCGAGGTCGAGGTCGATGGCCAGGGCAAAGTCGTGTTGGTGGAGACGCGTTGTGACGGTAAGGATGGCAATTGCAATGGTCAGGTAGATGAATCTTGGCCGGACCTGGGTTCGGAATGTGACAACGGCGAGCATGGTGCCTGTCGAGATGTGGGGATTCGCATCTGCGATCCAAACGACAACACAAAAACGACCTGCGATCTGAGTCCGTTGCCTGATCCGGACCCATCGGCGCCGCGGGCGGAAACCTGTAATGGGGTGGATGACGACTGCAACGGGCAGGTCGATGATGGGATCGTCGATGACATGGTGGAGGTGAAGGTAGGGGCGCTTCACTTTTTCATCGACCGTTTCGAGGCGTCGCGTCCAGACGCTACGGCCACCGACCCCGGCTGGATGGAAACCCGTAGATGTGTAAATAGTGGTGTATATCCATGGACTTACGCCAATTATGCCGAGGCCGAAGCCGCTTGCGCAAAGACGGGACACCGATTGTGTACCGCGCAGGAATATCGAGTGGCGTGTGAGAGTGCGGCGGGGCATCTATACCCTTACGGCAACGTTTACGAGCCGATGACGTGCAATGGGCTTGATTATGATGGGGTGCCTGGAGGGGCGAATGACAACGTTTTGATTCCGACAGGGAATCTCCTTCAATGTGTGGCGCCAGGTTCGATTTTCGATCTTTCTGGGAATGCGGCGGAATGGACAAGCTCGGTGACGTCGAACACCGGACCGCCCACGAACCTGGACATTCATGTGGTCATGGGTGGGTCTTATCAGACGCCAGCTCTTGGTTTGTCCTGCGGTTTCGATCTCAGCCGGTTTGCGGAAAACGCAATCTTGCCCGAGCTCGGCTTTCGATGCTGCAAAGACCCGTGATATCCTGCCTGCAACAAGAACGATCGGTTTTGTGGCCAATGCGCTAGGATGCCGTTGGTCATTCGCTCAGCCCTGCGGATTTCATCTCGAACATGTGCAAATCAATGGCTCAACATCTTTCCCCTCGGAGCCCCGGGCGTCTGCTGCGAGCAGCACTCTGGGGTATTGTCTTGCTCGTCCCAGGCGTGGCTTTGGCGGCAACCGTCAAAGGTCAGGTCAAGGGGCATAACGAACTCATCAATCCGGTTTGGGAGGAGTCCGCGCGACCGGATACCAACCGCTATACGTGGAGGGAGCCTTCGCCCACGGTCCGTTCGGATTATCGAAGGCTTTTTGGTCTAGCACCGAAGGAACTATGCATTGCGGGGGTGAGCAAAAACAAAGTAGAGCCTCCCAAAGTTCCGATTCTCGTGCTTGTGGGAGGGGGTCGAACCACACCCGTTACGTTGGTGGTAGCGCCCGGAACACGCCTTCGTTTTCGCAACAACGACCCTTTCAAACACCGTCTTTATGCAGTGAACGAAGCCTCTTTTTCTCCGGCGGACATCGCGATGGCTGCGGAGCGAGACTGGACGGCGCCGGGACCAGGAACGTATGAGCTTCGCGACGAGCTGGCGCCTAGTCTTCGCTCTTGGATCGTGGTCAAAGAGGGGGTCGCCTCCATCGGATATCCAAACCGACAAGGACAGTTTTTCCTCACCCTCGAACCTGGTGAATACCAGCTCGAATACTTCTTCGCGGGAAAACCGATCGGTACGCCTCGTCCTGTATCCGTGGGAGGGCAGGACCTCGACATCACCCGCGAACCCATCCAAGTTGCCCTTCCCAAAGACAAAAACGCGTCCGGTGACGCGGAGAAAAAATAGGGAGGCCGAATGCTTCTCTCCCGATTTTGGTATCTCATCCTCGCTCTGGCTCTGGGACTTTTCGCCAGTGGCTTGTACCTCGCCCAGACCGTCTACAACCGCGCTAGCCGCGACTCCATGGAACAAGCACTCTCCGCCGATACCCAAGTCGTCAAGTGGTATCTCAATGACGACGCGCGTCGACGCTCGAGTTTGCTGCTCAAGGTTTGTCTCGACGAAACCATTCGAAAAGAACTCCACAAAGCCAGCTCAAAAGACGAAAAAGTCCCCCAAGACGTTCGGGACCGTACACGCGCGGCACTCAGAAAACTCGTCGACGAAATGCCTGCCGAGTATCAGTTCTCCTCGCTGTTTGCGATTGATCAACTCGGACGTGTCATCGGTCAGGTTGGCTTCGATCAAGCTGCTGGAATCGAAAACTTCGATATGGGTGGGTATGCCATCGTTGCCGATGCGCTCCATGGTTGGGTACGCGATGATGCATGGGTTTTCGATGACCGTATCTATCTTGTCGTAGCTCGCCCCGTCGAAGTGGATACCGCGCAAATGCCCGCTGGTGCGGTTGTCGGTCTTCGAATCGTGGACACGAGTTATGCAAAACAATTGTCCAAACGCTCTGGCGCGACGGTTGGCTTTTTCGCGGGCGGTACTGTCAAAGCCAAAGCATCGCCGGACGGGGTCAGTTCGACACAGCTCGATACGATCGTGGCGGACATCAAAAATCTGGCGCAAGACGATACCTACAAGGAGAAAGGAACGAGCAAACCCAAAATCCTCATGGACGATATCGGGGTGATTTATTCCAAGATCCCAGGAGAAGCGTGGGACCTGGGGGCCGGTTATGTGGTGGGCCGCTCGGCGAGTGTCGTCAAAAATCCTTTCGATCTGCTTCAACTTGCCGACGCAAAAGAGAAAAAGAGCCAGCCTTGGTGGATCATCGCTTTGATTGTCGTGCTGGGGGCTGGACTCGGTCTCGTTTTCTCTCTTTTCGAACACACTCGGCCTCTTCGAATTCTCAAGGCTGAAGCCGAACGCCTGGCCAAGGGCGAGATCGACATGCTTCAAGTCAGCAAATTCAGAGGATTGTACCGAAAAATCGCAAGCGACCTGAATGATGGGACAGACAAGGTGGCGGCCAAAGGCGGTGTCCCACGAAAAGCCGCCGACCTCGAATCGGTGCTTGGACCCATCCCAGCTCAGCCCGAAATGAGTGCGTTTTCATTCCCGGTCGATGGCGCTTCCCCGTCCACATCTGGGCCTCTTCGTGTGCCTCCGCTCCGTGAATCGGCCCCAAAAATGCCCGTGCAAATGCCTGCTCCCAAACCATCACCGGACAGCAAGCCCCAAATGCCGGCTCCAAAGCCAGACTCACCGAAAATGCCTGCGCCAAAACCGGCCGACGCGATGACTCCCAACCTAGCCCCCTCCGAGGATGATGACGATGCTACCGTCGTTTCCGCGGTCCCTCCCGAAATCCTCGAAGCCTCCGCGACCGGTGCCCATGCCGCGGTGGAAGAAGCCGGTGAGATCGCCGAATGGCACAACACCTTCGAGGAATTCCTCCGAACCAAAAAACAATGTGGAGAGCCCACCTCCGGGCTGACCTTCGAAAAGTTTCAGGTCACGCTCCGAAAAAATCGAGAGCAACTCATTGCCAAAACCAAGTGTAAACGCGTCAAATTCACGGTCTACGTCAAGGATGGGAGGGCTGCCCTCAAAGCTAGCCCCGTTCGATAAGCAACCCTGGCTCCCCAAAGGAGTGTCCCCATGCAGGTGACTCGATGTCCTTCGGTGGTTTGCATCGCTGCTGCGTTATCTCTCGCGCTTGTTTCGAGTCGTACGGATGCTTCGACGGGCTACGAATTCCCCGAAAACGGAACCGAACAGCTTGGCCGTGCCGGCGCGTGGACCGCGCGCGCTTCCAACTCTCTCGCCACGTTTTTCAATCCCGCCGGCCTCGCCGGCCAGCCTTCCAGCCTGCTGCTCAATTCTTCCTTGATCTGGCAAAAAAATTGTCTGAAACGCACCTACCCCGACGGCAACCCCGTTCGTCTGGGAAATGGTGGCGCCTATCAATACCCCAACGAAGTCTGCAACGACGATAGCGGTACCCCTTTCCCTAACCCGCAACTCGCGGGAGTCCTACGATTGTCCGACCGTCTTGGCTTGGGCCTCGCCGTCCTCGGCCCCTCGACCCGCGGCCAATTCACGTTCCCATCCCATGTCACGGGCTCTCGAGTCGGTGGAGTCGAACGAGAAGTCCCGAGCCCCCAACGCTATCTGCTGCAAAGCGACGAACTATTGTTCATATGGCCCCAAATCGGTATCGGTTGGGAACCCATCGATGATTTGCGCTTCGGTGCTTCGTTGATCTGGGGCATCGCTCGGCTGAAGTTCTCCATCCTCGCTGCCGGACGATCCGCCGGCGAAACCATTCAAAACTACCCATACCTCGCGGAACAATACCTCGATTTCCAAGCCGATATCGATGTCAAAGACCTGTTCGTTCCGGGATTCACCGTCGGCACGTTATGGTCGCCCTCGCCAAACATTGACGTGGCTGCTTGGTACCACTGGATGGACGATATCCGCGCCAAAGGAGATATGGCTGTCGAAGGAAGTGTCTACGGAGACCCGCCCCATCAACGCCCAAGCTCACGAAACTCCGTGCGTGCTCCCAAAGACAGCGTGCAGGTCGTTGCGCCATGGCCGATGCAGGCCCGAGTTGGTTTTCGATGGCACCAACCTAGAGACGGAATCCATTCGAAAATGCGGGATCCCATCGCCAACGACGTTTGGGATATCGAACTCGATATGACGTGGGCCAACAACTCGCACTTCAAATATCTCGACGCCACCATGCCCGACGGCGTCTTTCTCGAAGTGCATAACCCCGCGGATCCCAATCCGAATTCCAGTGTCGCCTTCGCCATGCCGACCGATGCGCGCGTCCCACACCATTGGAAAGACTCCTTCGGTTTTCGTCTCGGCGGCGACTACGTCATGTTGCCCAATAGACTGGCCGCACGTGCCGGCGCCTTCTTCGATTCCGAAGCGCAAGACCCCAAATACCTGAACGTCGATTACGTCCCCTCTCGCAAGTTCGGTCTGCATGTGGGGGGAACCGTCCGGTTTGGAGCCCTCGACCTGATGGTGGCTTATGCGCACGTCTTTTATCAAGGCCTCGACAACCAAGGGGACGGCAAAACCCAAGGCCTGGCTGGCGCTGCCCCCACGTATCGCACAGACTATCCAGTCAATGGCGGTTCCAATCGTTCCGTCATCAATGCGCTATCGTTTGGAGCTTCTCACTCGTTCTGACGTTTCACATCGAATCCGGAAAAGCCATGCGTGTTTTATACGGTGTCGTTGGCGAAGGCATGGGGCATGCCACGCGATCCAAAGTGGTCATCGCCCACCTTCTGGAAAACAATCATCGCGTTCGCATCGTCGTGTCCGGGCGCGCTTACCACTTCTTGAAAAAACACTTCGACGATGTCGTAGAAATACAAGGACTTTCCATTACTTACGACGATGGAGCCATGGACCGTGACCGGTCCGTGCTCGATAACATGATGCGCTCGCCAGCCATTGTCGTTGGCAACGCCGCGGCGTACTTCGAACGAGTCGTGGACTTCGCACCGCAACTCGTCATCAGCGACTTCGACTCCTTTGCTTACCTTTACGCCAAAGCTCATGCCACGCCCGTCATATCCATCGACAATCAACAAATCATCCACCGCTGCGAGCACGAGGAAGACATTCGAAAAGGCGTCGACTTCGATTTTTTCTCCACCAAAGCTTTCGTCAAAGCAAAGCTGCCAGGCTGTGATCACTACTTCATTACATCCTTCTTTTTCCCCAAGATCCGAGGGAAGCACGCGAAAAATACCACCCTGGTTCCGCCTATCCTTCGCCCGGAAATCCTCAACGCTTCATCATCACGCGCAAAACACATCCTCGTTTACCAAACCTCCGTCTCGGATACGTCGCTCATCCCAACCCTCCGTCGCCTTTCCGACCACCAATTCATCATCTACGGCCTGCGACGAAACGAGGTGCAAGGCAATTGCATCATCAAAGACTTCAGCGAAGATCAGTTCATCCGTGACCTGTCATCGGCTCGCGCGGTCGTATCCAATGGCGGCTTGTCGCTGATTCACGAAGCCATCTACTTGCGAAAACCCGTCTTCAGCGTGCCCATCCGCCACCAATTCGAACAGGAAATGAACGCGCGCTACCTCGAAAAATTAGGCTATGGCCTGGGAGCCTCGAAGATCGAGTTCGACGTTTTATCTTGGTTTCTCCAGCAAGAAGACCGGTACTTCGATGCTCTTGGCAACCACCACCAAGACGGCAATCGAATGCTTTTCGAGAAGCTTGACGAGGTGCTGGACCGGTTCGACAGACCTTGATGAACCGGTGGGACGAGTGCTTCGTCGTTCGACGAGCTTATCGCCTAGCAAGAGTCGAAATGCTGTAAATCTATGTTGTTTCTTGATTATTGATTGATCTTCTCGACTGGGCAGACGCTAGCGTGGAAAGCTGAACCTTCTGCGCGAAGGTCGCATCATTGCGGAAAACCGACGAAGGAAAGGGTAACCTTTCGACATGACCGAGGCGCCATCGCCACTTTCTTTGGCTCACCCGAACACGGACTACGATGTCGTTGTGATTGGAGGTGGTGTCAATGGCACGGGAGTGCTCAGAGATTGCGCGATCCGAGGGTTGTCCGCGTGTTTGTTCGAGCGAAATGACCTGGCCTTCGGCGCTAGCGGCAACTCCAGTGGCATGATCCACGGTGGGGTTCGCTACCTCACTTCCAGTCCGAAGGTCACCCGATTGTCATGCCTAGATTCCGGCTATATTCAACGAATCGCCCCCCACTTGCTCTTTCGTATCCCGTTTATCATGCCGATCCATCGCAGCATCGGCTCTCGGATTTTTCTCCAACTCGTGGATGCCTTCTTCGGCGCCTATGACAGCTTTCAACCGCTCAAACGAGGACGCCCCCATACGCGCCTCACACCAGAGCAAGCCAGAATTCTCGAGCCAGGCCTGTCCGGCGACATCGTTGGTGCCGTCACCTTCGATGAATGGGGAATCGACGGCGCACGACTATGCACCGCCAATGCCGTCGATGCTCACCAACGCGGAGCCCACGTTCGCACGCATACCACGGTCGAAGGGCTTGAACTGCTTTCCTCTTCCCCAGCCCGCATGGCCGTTCGCTGGCGGGATCGAATCACCAATCAATCAGGCTCCGTATCGACGCGCGTCGTCGTCAACGCTTCCGGCGCTTGGGCCCCCCTGACCGCATCCCTCGCGGATATGCCGCCCTCCGTCGCGGCCGTTCGTCCAGGAAAAGGCATCCATGTCGTTTTCGACCGACGCCTTTCCAACTACGCCGTGGTGGCTCAGGCCATCGACAATCGGCAGATCTTTCTCGAACCTTGGCAAAATGTCAGCATTTTGGGCACTACCGACACCGACTACTACGGCGATCTCGATCAGGTGACCGCCACCAGTGATGAGGTCCGCTATCTCATCGAGGCGATTCGCCGCGTATTCCCGTCCATCCAAAACGCACGAGCCATTCACACCTTCGCGGGTGTGCGACCCACCTTGTACGCTTATGGACCCATTCCTGACAAATTGTCCCGTGAACACGAGATCATCGATCACGCCAGCCATGGCAAAGACGGCATCTACTCGATGATCGGTGGAAAGCTTGCAAGCTACCGGATCTTCGCACAACAGATGACCGACATCGTAGCCGCTCGCCTCGATTGTCATCAGCCCTCCCAAACACATCTTCTGCCTTTGCCAGGCGGCGATGAATCCCTCGATGCCGGGGAACTCGCCAAGATCTGCGGAATCGACCCGGTGGCAGCGCGACGACTCATCTACCGGCATGGAAGTCGCGCGCGTCTCATTGCAGAACAAATCGTCGAGTCAAAACGTACGCCTCGCTTCATCTGCTCTTGCGAAGCCATCACGGAAGAAGAAATCCGATTCGTCGTTCGACATGAATTCGTTCGATGCTTCGAGGATTTGTCTCGACGTACTCGTTTGGGGCTTGGACCATGCGCGGGGCTGCATTGCGTCCTTCGTGCGGGTGCCATCGTGGCGGATGAACTGGGGTGGACGCCATCGCAGGGGCGCTCGCAGGCCCTTCGCCTTTTGCTTTCGTCTTCGTTTACGCGCGCGGTCGCTCTGGGAAGCGCTCAGGCACGGCAAGAAGCATTGTTGAGAGCCGCGATTCGAGCACAAGTCGGATGGGGACAAGAACCGTGAATCATCACGAAGATGTGATCATCCTTGGCGATGGCGCGGCGGGAGTTGCCGCGGCTCATGCATCGCTTCGCCTGGGGGTGCGGCCGCTGCTCATTTCCCTCGGAAATGGCGCCACTACGCTGTATTCCGGTTGTTTGGACCATGGCGTCTGGAACCTGCATCCCAGGAGTTCATCGCTGGACGAACGACAAAAAGAATTCATCGACGCCATCGATATATGGTGTGTTGATCCCGAAAAAACACGAGTTGCCACTCTCGCCGGAGTCGTTCGAACCGCCGATGCCGCGGACCGCGCCCTGCTCAATCTGGCCTCTCACAAAAACGAAACGATTCTTGTGCCTCGTATCGATAGACCGAATTGGGATGCTGATTTCCTCGCCCGATCATGGTCGGAAGATCTCTGGTGCCGTGAGCAAGGTCTTCGTTTCGAAAGCTTCGATGCCTCGTCACTCGACGACGATCGAATGCGTTTTGGTTCCGATACGGAAATCGCCTTTCACCTTGATAGTCCGGAGGGTCGTACGAAATTCGGTGAGCATCTGAGCGCGGAGGTCCAGCGGCATGGAGGCGGAAAATCTGTATTGCTGGGACCGTGGTTGGGCATCGATACGCCCGTTGCTTCGATCCTGACTAACCATATAGGGATACAAATCGGAGAAGCTTGCGCGGGGCTTGGAAGTACCGCCGGAGCCCGGTGGGAGCATGCCGCGAATCGGTGGCTGACCCAACAACGGATCACGCGGATCCAAGATCGCGTGCAGCGGCTCGAGCAGGTCGATGGCGATTGGAATGTGCATGTTTCCCAGTCGAAGCGCCCGTACCAGGCCAAGGCTGTCGTGGTCGCGACGGGCGGTATCGCGGGAGGTGGAATCATCCTCACTTCTGGTGAGCCCCAGGAGGGCAACGAGCAGTCGTTTTCACCAGCCCATCCATTTTCCCTTTCGTATCGCGGGCCCTTGGTCCTTACGGTCGATGGTCGAATCTCCGAAACGGTCGCATCCCTTCATGGGTTCAATCTCGAACGACTCGCCTGGCCGCGCGACGACCACGGCGTTTGGTGGATGGATAGGATCAATGTGCTCCGCGATGGCGTCCAGGTCCTCGATGCCTCGAATAATCCACTCGCGGGCCTTTTTGTCGCAGGCGAATTGGCGCTGAAACGACCCGCGGCCTCATTGGCCTCCATCGCCACGGGAGTCGAAGCTGGCACGGCAGCCGCGCGATACGTATTGACCAATGCCTGAGGTCTCGAACGAAAGAACGGCAAAACCAGGCTCTCGCTTCGTCCGTGCTCCCTATGCCTTCGCCCAAGTCGAGGGCCTTCCGCCACCGGCTGCATCGAGAAAACCCCTGGGCTGCCGCCTCCGCCCGTGGTGTTTGTCATACAGAATCGTCGTCGATGGTCTCGACCGTGATCTGTGTAACTATGAGTAATATAAAGTTTTTTTGCCACTGTGGGTGAGCGCCAAGAGAAGCGCCATCGACGCTGCCTGTTGCGTCGGTCATCGAGGGGCGCGTTCGATCGGTGGAACCAACGAAGCACGTCATCATGGAAGCCGTCGCCCAACGTACGGCTCGCTAGGACATTGTTGCGCTGGCCCTTGTGACGCAACCCCACAGGCTCGCCATCGTCGTCACGCTCTTGATGATGGAATGACCGTGGCACGCCCGACTGGATTCGAACCAGTGACCCGCGGCTTAGAAGGCCGCTGCTCTATCCAACTGAGCTACGGGCGCTCGAAGAGGCAACTGTCTAGCACGAGCGCTGTCCGAATACGAAGCCCTTACGTTCACTTATCCGCCGGAGGCTTGTCTTTTTTCGTAGCTTTTCCCACCTGGATGCCCACCACGAGAATCCCCCCCCGATAGCTCTGCCCCGCTACGAAAAATGGCTCCCCACTTTTCGCCGTTACCTCGAGCAAAGGTAAGTATCCGCCATCCTTGTCTTGCGGTGGTCGACTGATGCTCGCCGCTACCCGGTATCGTTCTTCCGGCAATACCGCTTTCAACACGGTTCGCAGCGTTCTGCCATTGGGAAGTTGCGTGGAATCTGGTTGCTGCAACCGCAACACAATCGAATGCCGATGCAGCAAACGATACGTGTCGTAGGCGGAAAATGGCGGTTTTTGTAGCTGTTTGAGATGCTGCAGTTCGGGATCGATTCCGCCGCCCGTGTTGGTGGCATGCAATACAAGAATCTCGGAAGGAACCTGCGGTTGCGGTGCGGTCCCCCCATCGGCCTGCATCGGCTCAGCCACTGGCGGTTCAGAAGCTGGTTGCTGCTGCGCGTGAGCCCACCAACTGGCCGAAACCATCAATCCCACCCCACACAGCGCGATCCACCGAGGGGCGAGTCCAAATACAGTGTATCCGCTTCGGGTCATGGGTTGCCTCCGACCTCATCATCCGTGAGCCAAACGACCGTCGTCGTAGAACCTGCACCGTTAGGAACATAGAAAATTGTGCCCGTTCGAGCACCGAAATCAATCGAATCCACCGACACCCCAGGCTCCGGATCGTCTTCCGTCGACAAGGCGGAAACCGATACCGGCTTCTCACTGCTCAAAGCCCCGGCCGTTTTCTCAGGGATAGGCTGTGTCAAATCCATCCCCACCAGCCGCCACACCAACAACGCCACCCCAGCCGCCAACGCCAATCCCCCCACCACCACAGGGCCAAACCCCACGGCACGACGCTCCGACGTTACCAACGGGACGACATTTTCTTTCCGCGGTGCAGACGCCTCCTGCTCGATGCGAGCCATCACCAAAGAAGCAATCCCGTCCGCACCGGCGTCGATCGCCTTGCGATCCTGCAGTTCCCGTATCCTCGCCCCCATCTCCCACACCGTGGACACAACCGCACGGCCAGTCTCATTCTCCCGGAGATACGAGGCTACGGCAGCCTCACGCTGCGCATCCAACTCCCCGTCCGCGAACATCATCAAATCGTGGGAAGTCACGCTATCCGAAGACAGTTCCCCACGGCCATCGCTATTGTTGGCGCGGTTGTTCACGGTTGAGCCTCATGCTTTCCCGACGCGCTCATCGGCTCGTCGATGGATTCGATTTCCTCTTCATAGCAATCCCGAAGTGCTCGCTGGAGTTTCTGTCGTGCGTGAAATAGACGGCTCATGATCGTGCCCTTGGACACGCCCATTGCCTCGGCCATTTCTTCGTACGACATGCCTTCAACCTCTCTCATCAGAATGACGCCCAAGTGGTAGGGCGGCAATGCGTCAAGCGCCTCCTGCAAACGTTCGGCAATTTCTCGGCGACGCACGACTCGCAGAGGGTCTTCCCCCTCCAGGCGGGCCACGAAAGGTTCGAGACTCCCATCCGCGACGTCATACACCTTTCGATCTTCCACAAGCTCCGCGTCGCGCCTGCCGGGCCGACGAATGAGGTCAATGGATAAGTTGGTGACAATTCGATAAAGCCAGGTAAAAAAGCTCGACCCGCCCTGGAACCGGTCCAATCCGCGGTACACCCGAATAAAGGCTTCTTGAGAAATTTCTCGCGCGTCGTTTTCGTCACGCACGATGCCAAGGGCAATCGAGAATACTCGCCGCTGGTGCTTTTCCACCAGGGCTCGAAATGCGGCCACGTCACCTTTCTGCGCTGCTTCGATGAGTACACGATCTTCCTCGGCTTCCGCCCTTCGTTGCTCACGGTTGGACGCAACCACCGATTGGGTATTCACCACGGTCGTAGCTTGCTCCCCTCCTACGCTCCCAGCAGAGCCTTCCTCATGGCGGATATTATCGTCCATCACGGAAATCCAGGCGGAAATCCCGGAGACGGTGGTTCCGGTTGTTCCGGTAACTCCCCTAAGGTAACTTTTACATCGAACGTCCTCGTTCCTCTTCCCACCTTCACATCCACCGTCTTGCCCACACCCGCAATGCTCGCCCACCACCGAAGCATATTCGGATCCAGAACTTGTTTACCGTCAAATCCTAAAATTACGTCATCTGGACGAATTCCCGCGCGGTCGGCTCCGGAGCCCGGAGCAATATCCACCACCCACGCTCCCTTCGTGTCCGGCCTTTTCAATCGTTCCGACTCGGTGGAATCCAACTCCCGGACACTGATACCCAGCGCGCTACGCGTGATCTTCCCATCCTTGACCAAAATCGGCAGCAGCTCTTTGACCATGTTGATCGGAATCGCGAAACCGATGTTGTTGGCATTCGCGCGGATGGCCGTGTTGATTCCCACCACTTCCCCACGCAAATTCAACAAAGGCCCGCCGGAATTGCCCTGGTTGATCGCCGCATCCGTCTGAAGAAAATTGAAATACCCGCTCGGGTCCAGGCCCTTGACATCGTCCTTCGTTCGCCCTTTTCCAGACAATATCCCCGCCGAAACGGTGTGAGCCAGCCCAAAAGGATTGCCAATCGCTACCACCCAATCACCTACCTCAATCCCATCGGAGTCACCCAGCGGCAACGCATGTAGCCCTTCGGCTTTCTCCAACTGCAAAACCGCCACGTCCGTATGACGGTCCCGTCCCTTCACCTCCGCTTGCACCGAACGCCCGCTCGCGAATTGAACCACCACCGCCGTGGCCCCCTCAATCACATGGTTGTTGGTGAGCACGAGACCGGCTTTGTCGTACACGAATCCCGTTCCAAGTCCTTCGGAAAGCACGCGACGTCGACCGCTTCCAAACGTTCGTTCTACACGGCTTTGGATCGTCACCACGCCGGGATCTGCGGTTTTTGCCAAGGATGCAAACGACATGGGTGCCCCCATCGGCATCATGGTCGGCGTCGGCGCCGCCGCGGTCGTGGGGGGCGTCACGGATGCCGCCTGGACAGCAGGAACCGCGCTTTCCGTCTGCTCCGCCGTCGGCGAAGAATGCCCTTTGCCACACGATACCGGCAAAAGCAGCGTGAGCAAACTGATCGTCAGCGACGCTGCCCTCCAAGCGCGCATCCAGCCGTTCACGACTTCTCCTTGGCGACCTCGACGAAACGCATCCGCAGTTCATATAAAATATGCTCGAGCAGACGTTCTTCTTCTCCCGTGAGGTTGCCCTTGGTTTTTTCCGAAAGAATCTCGAGCAAATCAATGGTTTGTCGGGCCAAAACGAGATTGGGCGTTCGCGCAACCCCGTCGGGGGATGGCGCGTCCCCGAGATGCACGAGCGCGGAATGACTCAACGACAACACGAACGTGGAAAAATCCGTCTTTGGAAGTTCAGTGGCTTGTTGTGCCTTTTCGTCCGCCATGCTCGCCTCCCATAGGGCCCGTAACTCAGTAATCGTCCTCGTTCTTGGCGTGAGGAATGATAGGCTGCATCATCGGTAGTCCGGGAGCCGCGGGGGCGTATCCCATCGACGGTGACCCTTGGACTGCCGAAGGCTCTTCCTCGTGCTTGTCTTCCGCGGTCGGCAATGTGGGTTGACGCGCCTCCATCGCATCGACGTTGTTGGTCACGTCCACGAGGTTGTCGTAGTACCTATCCACTTCGTCTTTCTTCAGACGACCGGTTTTCAAGTTCCGGTCTCGAACGCGCACATCGAAGTCCCATAAAATTCTAGTGTCCGTCATCATTTCTCCATCATGGTACTCGCCTTGGGCTGAGCCGTATGACCCTGGATCTTTGCGAGGCATTGGTCAACAGGCGGAGCGTCGCTTGGCAGGTTTGCAGTCTCAATACCCTAGGTCAATGGTTGTCGTCGAGGGCGGTAACGTTCGACTTGGTCCCCGGCTTGCGGTTTGGACAGCCGATGCCTGGGGTGGGCGTATTTTTGGGCGTGATGACGATGGCGCATCCGAGGCGGCAGCATTCGAGGCCATCGATTCAGGCAAGGAAATTGAGGCTTCCTCTTCCGAGTTCGCTGCGGGCGCAATCATGTTAACTATTTGTATTTCCTCAGGAAAATAAGGATGGGACGCCTCGGCGGCCATCGGTTCGGAAAGGGAAGCCGACGAATACCACCAGCCCACCAGCAGCGATGCGCAAGCTCCCAACAGCACGAGTGTTCCTCCCAACACACCCCTGGACATTCGGCTGCGCCCTGGCGGATTCGTGGTCGCGACTTGTGTCGTGGCACTCTCGATCGATGAATGAGAAGCATTTGTGCGGCTTTCGACCAGGTGCGGGTTGAGAAGGTCGGTGGCGAAGGACTGAGGGGGCGATGAACCCGACGCCGCCCATAACGATGAGGCGAGTTCTTTGGCAGAGTCAAAGCGCATCTCGCGGTCCCGGGCCACGCAACGACGGAACCAATCGTCGAAAGCCTTAGGAAGGGAAGGAACGAGTGTGCTGGGGAGCACGGGATCTTTGGTGCAGATATTGACAACGATATCGCCGACGGCTTCGCCTTGGAACGGTAGGGTGCCGACGGCGCAGCGGTAAGCGATGACGCCCAGGGCCCAAAGGTCGCTCCTATGGTCGATATCCCGAAGGCCGCGAGCCTGTTCTGGACTCATATACACGGGCGTTCCTAAAATCGTACCGGAACGCGTCGACGATGGCTGAGACAGCGGGGTGCCTTCGATGAATTTGGCAATGCCGAAATCGACGATCTTCGCCACGGTTTCGTCTTCATCGGGAGACTCGGTCAGGAAGATATTCTCTGGTTTGAGATCACGATGCACGATGCCATGCTCGTGCGCTTTGGACAGGCCGCGAGCGACCTGGTCGATGATCCGTGCCACTTCGACAAGAGGCAGACGGTGATTGGTAGCGGCACGCTCTTCGAGCGTTTGCCCCCGAAGGTATTCCATGACGATGAAAGGACGACCATCGGGCATCACTCCATGGTCGAAGACGGTGACGACATAACGAGAGGAAAGCGTTGCCGCGGCGCGGGCTTCCTTGTCGAATCGATTCCGTGCTTCGTGGTTTTCGGCCAGGTCGTGTTCGATCATCTTGATCGCGACCTTCGTTCCCAACGTAATGTGTTGCCCCTCCCAGACCGTGCCCATTCCCCCTTGTCCGATCATGCGTATCAATCGGTACTTGCCGGCTATCCATTCGCTGTTCGGAGCGTCTGCTGCGTCGTTCATCGTTTCGTTCGCCGCCCCTAGACTACCTTTTCCTTGGTGCGGTCGCCAACCGTAAGCATTCTATCCTTGCTCAATGTGCGCTACGCATGGCTCCCATGACGACGCTTCCTCCGGTTGGGGCCACCGATGCCCTGTATATCGTTGATCTGTCTGGCTACGTGTTTCGCGCATACCACGCGATTGCTCCGCTTTCCTCTCCGACCGGCGAGCCGTCGCATGCCACCTACGGCACTATCACGATGCTCAACCGACTGATCGATGAGCGAAAGCCGACGCTGATGGCGGTGGCCATGGATTCGAAAGGTCCGTCGTTTCGAAAGCAAATCGACAATGCCTACAAAGCGAATCGCCCGCCTCCTCCCGAAGACCTTTCGATTCAAATGCAACGCGTTCGCGGGCTCGTGTCCTTGCTTGGTCTTACCGTCTGGAAACAAGATGGTTTCGAAGCGGATGACTTGATCGCCAGTGGGGTGAAACGAGCCTGCTCGGAAGGTCTTCGCGTGGTGATCATCAGCGCGGACAAGGACCTCATGCAGTTGGTTGGTGCATCTGTGGTTATGTGGGACACGATGCGCAACAAGGTGTACGGGCCCGCGGAAGTGCGAGAAAAATTTGGGGTTTTTCCTGATAAAATGAGGGATCTTCTCGCCATGACGGGAGATAGTTCCGACAATGTGATGGGCATTCCCTCGGTCGGACCGAAAACGGCGGCCAAGCTGCTGGATCAATACGGATCCATCGAAGGGGTGTACGAAGGAATCGACGAGATCAAAGGCAAGCTTCGGGAGAACCTTGTCGAGCATCGCGCCTCTGCGGAACTTGCACGTTTGCTCGTGACCTTGCGCGACGACTTGGACGTTTCGTTCGAGCGATCGGCCTTGGATTTTCATGCTCGAACGGATTGGAAAGGCTTGGAGGCCGCGTATGTCGAGCTTGGGTTCTCGCGCATGCTCGAAGCGATGCGTCCACAAATGGAGATCGACTTCGATCAGCCCCAGGCAGACGATTATCGCTTGGTGCTTGAGGAGGCGGATCTTCGTTCGGCCGTGCAAGCCTGTCATGAGGCTGGCCTGATGGGCCTGGATACGGAAACGGATTCCACCGACGCCATGCGAGCTCGCCTCGTGGGAATCTCTCTATCCTGTCGTCCCCATGAGGGGTGGTACATCCCGGTCGGGCATGCTTACCTTGGCGTTCCTTCGCAATTGGACATCGACCGCGTTCGGGAAATTCTCAATCCACTGCTGATTTCGAGTGAAGTTCGCAAGGTGGGGCACCATGTGAAGTTCGACGAAACCGTGTTGCGCCGCCACGGCTTCGGTCCGATGCAAGCCGTGGCCTCCGATACGATGATCGAGAGTTATCTGTTGGACCCTGAAGCTTCCCATGGACTGAAGGAGGTTGCGAAACGCGAACTTCACGTGGAGATGATGACCTACGAGCAGGTGGTGGGAGGCAAAGGTTCGAAGGCAGTCACATTCGATAAGGTGCCACTCGAACGAGCGTCTCGTTATGCGTGCGCGGATGCGGATCTGTCTTTGCAGCTTCACCACCTGCAGCGAGATCGAATCGAACGACAAGGGATGAGCGATCTTCTCACGCAAGTCGAAATCCCGTTGATTTCCGTGCTGATAGATATGGAGAGCGCTGGCGTGCTGATCGATGTCATTCAGCTCGAGCAGCTAGGATCGATGCTGCAAGAGCGGATGAAAGAGTTGGAAGCTACAGCGAAACAGCAGGCGGGACGCGACTTCAACGTGGGTTCCCCCCGACAGCTCGAAACGATTCTCTTCGATGAGCTTGGGCTTCCTGTGAAAAAGCGGACCAAAAGCGCGCGCAGCACCGATGCCAGTGTGCTGGAAGCGTTGGTGGACATGCATCCGTTGGTTGGGACGATTCTTGCCCTTCGTCAGCTTTCGAAGCTGCAAAGCACCTATGTCGAAACCCTGCCGAAGTTGGTTCATCCGACCACGGGGCGTATTCATACACGGTTCAATCAAAGTGTGGCCGCCACGGGTAGGCTTTCCTCCAGCGATCCGAACTTGCAAAATATCCCGGTGCGAACGCAAGAAGGCCTGGCCATTCGTCGCGCTTTCATTGCTCCACAAGGCTATACGTTGTTGAGCGCCGACTATTCGCAGATCGAATTGCGGGTCCTGGCGCATCTATCGAAAGATCCAGTGCTCATCGATGCCTTCAGAAATCATGAAGATATTCATTCGCGCACCGCGATGGAAATCTTTGGCGTATCGTCGCAACAGGTAACGGCCGAGCAACGTCGTCAAGCCAAGACGATCAACTTTGGTGTGATTTATGGAATGGGAGAAGTGGCGCTATCGAAGAAACTAGGGATCGAGCGGGGGGAGGCTCGACAATTCATCGATCGGTATTTTTCGCGGTACGAAGGCGTGCGAAGGTTCATGGATTCGACGTTGGAAGCGGCACGTCAAGGGCAGGCCGTGGAAACCATTCTAGGTCGACGTCGGTATTTGCCGGATTTGCGTAGCTCAAACCGTGTCCTGCGCGCCCAAGCGGAGCGAATAGCGGGAAATACGCCAATTCAAGGGAGCGCCGCCGATCTATTGAAACTTGCAATGGTTCGTTTGGCGGCTCCTGTCGTGCCAGGGGCCAGAATGATTTTGACGGTTCACGATGAATTGATCTTCGAAGTACCCGAAAACCATGTGGAGGAAGCCGAAAACCGCGTTCGTCAGGCCATGGAGTCGGTGATGGATCTGGATGTGCCGTTGCTCGTCGATGTCGGGGTTGGACCAAGCTGGGCCGACGCCCACTGACGGTCCTTGCCTCTGGGGCAACCTGCACTATCGTCGGCGCCCATGGCGTGGCGTTTCGCGGTTGGTTTCTTGCTAGGTTGGGCATTCCTTCCTTCGATGGGGTGCTCCCATCGTGAACCATCCGACCAAGGGGTAGCCTCGGCGTCGTCGACGGTGTCGGCGCCTGCTCCGGTGCAACAACCTTCGAGACCGTCAATGGGCGAGAATGTGTTGGTGGAAAAAGAAGATGGGCAGTTTGTGCAAGGCCGTGTGGTCAAGGACGGCGACCCGATCACGGTGGAATATGGCGGCCGAAAAACGAAGATCAGGGTTTCCGACGACCGGGTGTATGGGCTGGGTTCTCGTGCGGCCGCGGTAACCATCAACGATTTTGCGGCGTGCAAAACTGCCCCGGATACCTGGGTGGGCTGTCTCATCAAGCAGGTCGCTTCGGGACGGGTAGAGGTGGAAGATGCGCAGGGCAAGACGTATGACCTAGCGGAGGGCGATGTGGTGGGGCTACGGGAGGAGACGCGGCGGCGGATCGGTCAAAAACACAAGGAATTGTCCGAACATAGAGATTTTTTCGCGGCCATGAACCAGCAAACACGACCGTATCAACCGCCGGGATGGGAGCCAAAACCAGGCGATGAAGTGGTGGCAAGACACGAAGACGGCTCCTGGCGTGGAGGAAGGATTCGCCGCATCACGCCCACGAACGTGCATGTTTCGTGGGACGATAAGTCACCGCTTTCGATCCGGGAAGCGCGTGAGGTCACGCCGAAACCGAAAAAGCCGCAGGATGTGCAACCGGGGCAAATGGTTCTGGCTCGTCCGAGAAAAGGGTCGGTGTGGGAGTTGTACCGGGTGCAGAGTATCGATGCCAAAGGAGTGCTCATCGTGGACCAGGACGGACGTTCCCGCAAAGCTCGTAAAAGCGAACTCATTGCGTTCGGAAGTTGATTCCGATCAATAGAGAGCAAGAGAATCCGCTCCGGTGACCGTGTCGTTTCCATCGAACGTCGGGGTATTGATAAACTATAATAAATACAACAATATACACGCTTAGGGCGGTGTATTGGGTGGTATTGACGTTGGTCTATCGGGGTGATTCGAAGGGCCATGGGTTGTGGGGAGGTGGTTCCGCGGGGGATGGGCCACGTAGCGGATAAATCAGATCAACACTCGCTCACCTCCAGCGGAAAACCGTCCTTCCAGCTTCCCTGCTCACGCGATGGCGAATCACCAACGCATCGAACCAAGGCGCGCACGGCTTACGTTCGTCGATTCAGCATAATATGGGTTGTAGCAGACGCGGCAGCCCCGTGCAGTCGGCGCTTGCACAGTCGCGGCGTTAGGGGGCTTCCCAAAATCGTGCTCAGAGCCGAAATACATGCCGATCAGTCGGTTGCGACGTTAAGGTAACGGTGTTATTGTAACAGCATTACATCCACGAACCGCACCGGAAGGAGCCCCCATGCCAAGACGCCGTCGTTCGGAAAACGAGGTCGAAGCCGTGCGAAACCAGATCTTGGACGAGGCATTGAACTTGTTCGTGGAGGCAGGTTGGCAAGGTTTTTCCATGCGCAAACTCGGCGCTCGCCTGGGCATCGCCGCGAAAACGGTCTACAACTACTTCGCCTCCCAAGACGAATTGTACCTCGGTCTGCTCACCCGCGGCTTTCATAGCCTCGGTCAGGCTCTTGCCAAAGCGGCCGAACCCCATACCAACCCATTCGAACGGCTCGACGCGCTGATCGATGCCTACGTGACGTTTGCCTTCGACAATACACACCTATACGGGTTGATGTTCACCTGGCATGTGCCCAAGTATGACGACTACGTGGGCACGGCGATGGAGAACACGGCTCGGGTCGAACTCGAGACGGCGCTCGACAGTCTCCGCCTGACTGCCACTACCATCGCTGCCTGCACCGGCACGCCGCCAGCAAGGGATGACCTGTACTTCATCACGGTTCGCCTGTGGACGCAGTTACATGGTTATATCGCAGGCATCCACAACCACCTCATCGACTACATGCATCCTGACCCGGCTTCTCTGAAAGAGCGCATGATCACACGGATCAAAAATAGCGTTGTCCATGAGATTCTCGCTCTGAACCCCACCGCTGCGCGTGAGCAGCCAACCCTGCAGTGAGGAGGGATAGCAGCGATGACGGCCATTCTGACGAAGCACGAACCGTTGCTGCTCGAGGTGAAAGGCAACGCGCTTGACGACGGTCCGGGCATTCGCTCGGTGGTTTTTTTCAAGGGCTGTAAGCTGTCGTGCCGATGGTGTCATAACCCGGAAAGTTTGAGTCAAAACGCTGAGTTGTCATTTAATGTTGCGGATTGTATTTCCGGCTGTACCCGATGTCGTGGCCACTGCCCCGAGGACGCCATCATGCCTGGTGTCGGCATCAATCGTTGGGCCTGCACCAGATGCTTCGACTGCGTACCGGTCTGTCCATCGGGGGCTTTGCGCCAGGTGGGTAAGCCAGCCAACGTCGCCGAGTTGATGGCCAAGCTTCGCGCGGATAAGCCCTTTTATGAAGCCTCCGGAGGCGGCGTCACCTTTTCCGGGGGAGAGCCGACTCTAGCGATGGAGCTGCTTGGGGAACTTGCCGCGGCCTGTCGTGCCGAAGGTATACACACCCTTTTAGAGACTGCCGGATACTTTCGGTGGGAGCCGTTCGAACGAGGGGTGCTGCCGCATCTGAACGCCATCTATTATGACCTGAAACTCATGGATTCCGAGGACCACCGTGCGTATTGCGGGGTGCCGAACGAGCGGATCCTGGCCAATTTCAAGCGGTTGGTGGAGCTATCCCGTGCCGGGACGTTCGATCTGCAGCCGCGCATTCCGCTGGTCCCGGATATCACCGCGACGGAAGAAAACCTGACGGCGATCGGCCGATTTCTGCTCGATGTGGGGGTTCGTCAAGTCCGGTTGCTGGATTACAATCCAACCTGGGTAGACAAGGGTCCTCAATTGGGAATTGCTAACAAATTCACTGAGTTAGATATTATGCGGACATGGCTGCCCCGCGGCCTGGCAGCCCGACTGCGCCAACATCTCGTTGATCTCGGCCTGGAGGCGATATGACGTTCCCCAACACCTCTTCGTCCACTTCTTCCGGAACCGAGCATGCCATGACCATGGCCGAACCGACCGCTGTGAAGCTGCCCCCGGTGGACCCGCTGGACATGCGCCCATTTCATCCGGACCCGGCGGTGAGCGATGCGGCGCGCCACAGTCCGCAACAATTGATCGTGCGTGGGCTGCTCGGTCTCATGGCCAAGCTCTACACCTGGCACCCCAGGTTGCGTGACGAATTGCGTATCAAGGACGGTTGGATCGATCTTGTGGTCGGCATTCGCACCCGCTCTGGCTCCGTGCGCACCGGAATCCGGTTTCGAGATGGCAAAGCAAAGGCGATGGGCCGCATTCCCGAGGCCGTCGATGTCGTGCTGGTATTCAAATCCGACGCTGAAGTTACGAAATTCCTCACGGCCACGCCAACCGAGCAGGTCCTCATGACGTTGCGCAACGACTTTTACGTCGATGGCAATACATCATCGCTAAACCTGTTCGTATATCTGATTTCCCGACTCCTTTTCCGCCAGCAAATCAAGAATCTGGCGAAAGATCTTCGTAACGATAACGCTGATCGTCGCACACAAGCCGGTGCCACGAATCCTGATCTGGCCCGGCAGATGCGCGAGCGTGCGGACTACCGCATTGCGACTTCGCAAGTCGATCCGGGTGTGAAATATCTCGAGGACCCCTACTTGCGTGATTTCAGTTTGAAGGATTTCCCGCGGCTAGCTAAGTTTTTGAACCGGCACCTCGACCATGACGCCGAGGTATGCCCAGAATTGCCGAAACTATTGACCGAATGGCATCGAAAACACGGTTTCGAGCGAGATTCGAAGGGCAAGCCCTGGCACCCGGTGCTGCGCAAAGCCCTGGCCTATCAATATGTGATGGAGAATCGTCGGCCGATCATCCATGCCAACGACCTCATTGCCGGCACGACAACTACCAAGGAAACCGGTGTGGTTGTCTATCCGGAGGGGCATGGGACGATGATCTGGGGCGAGCTGCTGACGGTGCCGCATCGACCTCTGAATCCTTACGGTGTCTCGGAGGAGACCCGAGAATTGCTGCATAAGGATGTATTCCCCTATTGGAGCCGTCGCAACTTCAAGGAATGGGTGCGAGACCACTACCGTTCGCCTTTGGGCCAGCGTATCGACGACCGATTTGCGGTCTATTTCGACTGGAAAACCGCAACCATCTCACACACGATCCCGGATTTCCCCAAGATGTTGCGGCTGGGAACGTCCGGCATCATCGCCGAGATCGAGGAAGCGATGGCTGCCGACTCGGATGAGGAGCGTAATACCACCCGGCGGGCATTCATTCTCGCGCTGGAGGGGTTGGGCACCTATTCTCGGCATTTGGCGGCGCAAGCGGCGTATGAGGCGGAGCGGGAAAGCGACCCCAGTCGGGCGGCTGAGTTGCGCCGACTGGCCGAGATCTGTAGCCAGGTGGTCGTGGGGCCAGCCCGCACGCTCGATGAGGCGGTGAATTCGGTGTGGATCACGTGGGTGGGGCTGCATATGGAAAGCACCAATGCCGGGCTGTCGATGGGCCGGTTGGACCAGTGGCTGCAGCCATATTTCGAGGCCGATATGGGCAAGTTGGAGACTTTGGAGCAGCGGCGGGCCTACACCAAACGTGCGATTGAACTGGTGGGTGACTTGATGCTGCGCTGCACGGACCACTTGCCGCTGACTCCCGACGTGGCCAACTACTACTTTGGTGGCAGTTCCTCGGATCAAGCGATCACGCTGGGCGGGGTGACCCCCGAAGGCGAAGACGCGGTCTGCGATATGACGTATATATTCTTGAAAGTCACTGAAATCCTTAGTCTTCGCGACCCAAATGTGAACGCTAGATTCCATCTGGGCAAAAACAGCCAAGCGTACCTGAAGCGTCTTTGCGAGGTCAATCTGATCACGGCGGCGACTCCGTCGTTGCATAACGACGAGGTCGTGGGGAAGGCCTTGAGCCGCTATGGCTATGAGGTACGTGACGTGCGTGATTGGGCGGCGACCGGGTGTGTGGAGCCGACGCTGTCGGGAAAGCATATCGGCCATACCAATTTCCAGATGCTCAGTCTGGTGGCGGCGCTGGAGATGGCGTTGAACGACGGCTGGCATCCGCTGATGGATTGGAAGGTGGGACCATCTACCGGTTCGATCGAGGCTGGCGATTTTGCGAATTTCGACCAGTTTTTCGAGGCTTACCGGCAGCAGGTGGCTTTTCTGGTCGACCGATCGATCGAGTACAACGAGATGTTGGGTAAGGCGCATCAGCAGCTTCGTCCGACGCCACTGCTGTCCAGCCTGATCGAGGGCACCATTGCATCGGGAAAGGATGTTACGTATGGGGGAGCCAGGTACAACAGTTCTGGGGCTGCGTGCATCGGGCTGGTTGACGTCATCGATTCGATGTTGGTGATCCAGAAGCTCGTATTCGAGCAACGAGTTGTGTCATTCGCTGACCTCAAGCGGGCAGTGGACACGAATTTCGCCAACGATCCGCTGTTATTGGCGCAGGTATCCCACAAAGTAGCGCTTTTTGGCTCGGGCAACGAAGACGCCGTGGCGATGGGCAACCGCATTACCAAGATGGTGCAGTCGCTGTATGATCGGTATACCAACTACCGGGGAGGCCGTTATGCGGCTGGGTTCTGGTCGATGTCTACGCATGTATCTTACGGCACGCTGGCTGGAGCTTTGCCGTCGGGGCGGTTGGCGGGCAAGCCATTTACGCCAGGTCTGACTCCCACACCGGGGGCATCGCCGAACCTATTGGACAATATCCGTGATGTGGCCAGGTTGGATCCGGCCAATATGCCGAACAATATTGCCTTCAATGTGAAGGTGGTGCCATCGGCCCATGAGTCGCGGGAGCGGACGGTCGACACGATGGCCGCGTACGTGAAGTCCTATTTTTCGCTGGGGGGCATGCAAATGCAGCTCAACGCAGTCACGTCCGATACCCTTCGCGACGCGATGGTTCATCCGGAGAACTATCGCAATTTGCTCGTGCGGATTTCCGGGTATAATGCCTATTTCGTCACGCTGAACAAGCAGATGCAGCTCGAGCTGATCGAGCGCGCTGAGTACGGTATCTAGGCCAACGCGGGTAAGTTCCAGCGATCTTTCCTGCTATGGTCCTGTGATAATGGCACCGCGGGTGGACGTTTTTCGACAGGGAGGTCTGCGAAGCAGTCCCGATAAGGACATTGGAATGAGCGAGATACGACAGATTTGTCACATCCCGGCTGCTCGTGCGCGGGGGAGACGAGCTTTCATGGATCGTAGTCTATGCGATAGTGCGGTGGATATTGGGGGGAGCCTTGAGGAGGATGTTGAAAAACGAGCGGCTTGCCTTGGAAATCATGGGATGAATCTTCGCGCTTTGGAGCTTGGCAGCGGTCTTGCTGTCGAGGGGGTGGCCATCTCGCGACGCTTCCGTTCGCGGCCCGGGCATTACGGCGCCAGATCCATCTCGCCGACGTAGCTATGCACCGATCCGTTCGACTCATCGAGTCCGGAGAAAAACACCACCCATCGATTTGGTTCGTACGTAAGTGGCGAGGTGTAGGGCTTAACCGGCGTATATCCCACGTAGCGAATATCACCGTTGGATGGCAATCCCGTGATGGGAACCGAATGCCATGTCCAGCTATCGCCCCGGTCCATGCTCACGCCAAGGGATATAGTCGCGCCGGGGCCGGCGTCGAGCAGGTATAGCGCTCCATGGCTAGCGAATTTGAGCTTGGCGTAGTTGCTTACGCATCCCACTGGCACGATCGTGGGCGGCTGCGCGAGCTCGCTGTCGAAGCGAAGGAGTTCCGTGCATTGTTTTTCACTTTTCGGTAAATAGGAGAGCGCGTACAACGTGCCCTGCGCGTCGTGTTCGAGGTCCGAGGGATAGGCGCTGACTATGCCTGGAACGGGTTGCGCTGGCGCACGACGGAATAATTGGCTCAGCGACGACGTATTTCCAACGTAGGCGGTGGAAGCGAGGTAGCTTGCGTTATTGCCCCCCGCGGGGTCGAACTCCCCGGCGTAAAGGATGAGTTGTGAAGAACCGAGGGACGGGTGTCCGGTCAAGATTGGATAAAGCAGGTATGCGGGGGCGGCTGTCAACGTGCCGATGGTGCCGTATTGCGCACCGCTGTACCACCACTGTACCACACGTCCCCAGGCAGAGTCGGCCAGTGCCCATACTGTCACCCCGTCGGTGGTGGTTGCGATTCCCTGGTAGCCGTTGGACTCCGCGGTCCATTCGTCATGGTTGCTGTAGGTATCGAAACGGAGCGCGCCGCTGCCATCCCGCGTGGAGAAGATCAGGTGGTAGAATCGCGAGTTTCTTCCCGTCGTCCCCGCTCCTCCTGGAAAACAGAGCACATCTTGCGTGGCGGGGCGCATACAATCGAAGATGAGGTGCAGCCGCTGCGATATGTCCATCACGATCCCAGGGGACTGATGCGGATAAGCGATACGCGCAACTTCCACCCAAGCATGGAGGGCGCTTCCGGCCTCGCGTCTCATGATTGCCGCATAACGATCCGCTACGGAGGGGGGATAATGGGTATGGACCGCATACCAGAATGCGCCGTCGCCCACGATTTTCGGCAGGTGGGCATTCCATGTGGCAGGTGTCGTCTGGGGGGAAGGTCCGGTGTGGATCAGCCCCACCCGCAATTCGGCCGGGATGAACGGCTCGATGGCGCTTTCCTCCCCGGCATCCTTAGACGAGTCGATCGATGAATCCCCGCCGATTTCATCGGAAGCATCGACTGGGGTGGGCTCTTCGGGCGAACCATCCCATGGAATATAGGAATCAGAAACATCATCCGGGTCGATGCTGGCGTCGAGCACAGGATTGGTCGCTCCGGCGGAAACGTGGCTCTCGCGGTCCGCGGCGCAAGCGGGTGGGACAATGACGAGCGCCGCGAGGCAAAGCGCGCGTTTCATTCTCCAAGGATACAGTGATGCGGTGATGGGAGCAAGGTCGAGTTGTGCGGGAGTGGAGAGTTCCGGCGACTATCTGGTTGCAAGACAACCCGATGACGCGGTTTCAAAGCGAATGAGCGGGACAGGCTTTCGTTTCCGCAAGGTTGAACGCATCGGCATGGGTGATTAATGTGTAAGCAATGGAAATAATTGATGAATATGAATCTGTGCTCGTCCATGGCTCGGGAGTCTTGTGGCGTGGGAGTATCCGGCTATCGACGCCGCTGCGGGGAAAAACCTCGGCATCGCCGACAGAGTCGTGATGGCGCAACACGAGCCCGCCCTGGTCGAGATCCAACCTGTCGAAAAGGCTCAACAAGGAAGTATGTCAATGCGGTGAACTCGTTATGATGCAGTATCGACGTGGTGGGCGCTTGGGGCTGCAGCGGTCGTTTTGGGTGTAGTCAACCACCATGGGAACGCGTCAAGGGGGTGTTGCGTTGGCAGGGCACATGCTCGAAAAAGCATGGAAGTCCCGGCGGGATCGGCCAAGATGACGGGTGGAGACTTTTTCCGTTGGCGTCTTCGAAGGTTCTCCGGTAGACCAGGGAAAACCCTTGGAAAATGAGGCAAATCCATGTCCACTTCTCTGGATCGCAGGGACTTATTGCAAGTCATGGGCTACGGTGCGGCTACCGTATCGCTGCCTTTCGTGGCGGGTTGTGGTCGCACGGAAATCCAGCGTTTGACTTCCAAGTCACCGAGTTTGCAGGAACCGGGCAAGGATTCGGGAGCGGTGAGCGTGAGTCATTTTGATGCTTTCGGTGTCGATGAGGGATTGATACGCAAGGTATTATCCCGGGCGTTGTCGCGGGGGGCTTCTTTTTCGGAAATATTTTTGCAGCACAGGGTATCGCATTGGGTGGGTATGGAAGATGGCGAGGTCAATAGGGCCTATTCCGAGGTGGGTCTTGGCGCGGGCATTCGCGTGATTCAAGGGGATACGACCGGATTTTCATTTACGGAGGACCTGACGCCCGGGGCCTTGCTCGAAGCCGCGGACATGGCTTCCGCGGTGGCCGATGGCCCTTCCAGCCCGCGTTCGATAACCCTCACGCCTCGTATCGTCGTGTCTCGCTACACCGTGGAAACGCCGTGGACCGAAGTCGGCATCGACCGCAAGCTTCCGATCGTTCAGCGGGCGGAAAAAGCGGCGCGAAATCATGATACGCGAATCATCAAGGTGACGGTGGCTCTTCAAGATGAGACCTCCCACATCCTGATCGCCAATTCCGAGGGGCTGCTGGTCGCCGACGAGCGGCCCATGGGCGTCCTTTCCGTGTCCTGTGTAGGAGAAAACAAGGGAAAAACTGAGACGGGGTACTGGACCTTCGCCCAGCGCGATGGGATTCGTTTTCTCACGCCAGCTCATATCGACGACACGGGAACCACGGCAGCGCGCAATACGGTGTTGCTTTTTGAAGCCGTGTCTCCGCCGGTGGGAGACATGCCGGTCGTCCTTGGGCCAGGAAATCCAGGACTGCTCTTGCACGAGGCCATTGGGCACGGGATGGAAGCGGATTTCAATCGCAAGGGGATTTCGATTTATGCGAACCGGATTGGAAAAAGAATCGCTCCGGAGGGTGTGACCATCGTGGATGGGGGCACTGGACGACAGCGTGGTTCGCTCAACATCGACGATGAAGGGCATCCCACCGAGGAGACGGTATTGGTGGAAAACGGCGTATTACGCACCTATTTGCACGACCGTATTTCAGCGCAGCACTTCAAGGCGCCCCGTACAGGCTCGGGACGTCGTGAATCCTATTGTTATCCACCGGTGCCGCGAATGCGCAACACTTATATGCTTGCGGGGAAAGAAAGCCCGGAGGAGATCATCGCTTCCGTCAAAAAGGGGATTTACGCCGAGATCTTCACCAACGGACAGGTGATGATTGGTGCCGGGGATTTTACCTTCTATTTGAAACACGGAAGGCTCATCGAAGATGGGAAACTGACCCATGTGATCAAGGATGCGAACCTCATCGGCAATGGCCCAAACGTTCTCGAGAAGGTGGCGATGATCGGCAACGATTTGAAGCATATCACCGGGGCTGGCTATTGTGGCAAGGATGGGCAGGGCGTTCCGGTGGGTTTTGGATTACCGACCTTAAAAGTGAGTGGTATTTCCGTGGGTGGGAGGGGAGCATGAACGCGACGCTTATGCAACTTGTTGAAAATGCGCTTATTTTGGCGAAACGGCAGGGCGCAGCGGCGGCGCGGGCAAGCGTATGGCGCATGCGGGAAAGTGGTGTGGAGTGGCGCGATGGGAAGCTCGACCGCTTGCGTGAGTCTGTCCACAAGGGCCTTTCCATCTCCTTATTTGTCGATGGGCGTTATTCTTCCCACACGACAAGCGATTTGCGTCCGGAAGCCATGGAGCTTTTCGTGGCCGAGTCGGTGGCGATGACCAAGGTGCTTCAGCCGGATCCCCATCGCAAGCTTCCCCCTTTGGAGCGCTGCCAAGAGAGGTTTGAGGGCGATCTTCTGCTGTTGGACAGGGACAATCTTGGTGTCATCGACGGTGCGGCGCAAAAAAAGCAGGCGATGGAGCTGGAACGAGCGATGCGGCAGGCCGAGGGCGCGGATCTCATCCTTTCGGCTACGGGAGCGATGCGTGTCTACCACACGATGAGCGCGATGAGGGATAGTCAGGGCACGAAAGGCGAGCGGGAATCTTCGGTTTTCGCTCGCTCGGCTTCCGCTACGGTTCGAGGCGAAGGGGATCGAAAACCTTCCGGGGGAGACTACGCTGCTACTCATCATTATGCCGAACTTCCTTCGATGGACCTCATGGGCAAAGAAGCGGTGCGAAGGGCGTTGGCGGGGATTGGAGAAACCCCTTGGAAGAGTGGTAAGTATCCTTGTATCATTGAGAACCGGGTGGCGGATCGTTTGCTCGGGGGGCTATTGGGGCCGTTGGGGGGCAACTCCTTGCAGCAAAAACGCTCGTATATGTCGGGTAAACTCGGAGAAAAGGTGGGGTCGATCCTCCTTCACATCGACGATGACCCTCTGCTGCCAAAGGGGGCGGCTTCTCGAACGTATGATTACGAAGGGATGAGCACCCGACGTCGTCCGATTTTCGAAAAAGGAGTTTTGCGAACGTATTTGTTGGATACCTATTACGCTTCCAAATTGGGGTGGGAGCCGACGGTCGGGGAGACGAGCAATCTAGTATTTCCCAAAGGAAAACAAGATCTTGCGGGATTGTTGCGCACGATGGGAAGAGGAATCCTCGTCACGGGGTTTTCCGGGGGCAATTCCAATGCAGCGACGGGTGATTTTTCGATTGGCATCCGGGGGCATTGGGTGGAGTCCGGGCGTATCGTCAAACCCGTGGCCGAAATGAATCTTGCGGGCAACCACCTCACGTTCTGGCAAGCCTTGGCGGAGCTTGGTTCGGATCCATACCCGTATCGTGGGGCACGGACCCCTTCGATGCGGTTCCATGAAGTGCAGTTTTCCGGGGTGTGATTTCCCTCCGGTATCGGGAATTGGGTGGGAGAAGCTGCTTGGAGAAGCGAGAACGCTGGCGGGAGGTTGGAGAAGGCCGAGGGGGCCGTTTGTCTAACGTATTGAATTGGACTGAGAACGGGATTCCGCATCGAGGACCCAGATGGGTGATTAGGCCATTCAAGCTATCGCTGTGGCGGGGCTTGATTGTATTACGGATCGATATTACGGGCACACTCGAGAGGCGTCTCGAACTTGTATCAGGCTTGGAGGCATGCTGTCCTTGCAGGGAGGCAGGCCTTATCAGGTTCAGGACGAGATATTTTTCGGTTGTCGTCTCCATCTTTCACGCGACGTTTTGCGGGCCCGGGGTTGCGCGACCGATTTCTACGACAGTATTGGGTTTTACGGCCATTTGACGCATACCTCTCGGGGCAGTCACGGCCTTGCGACAGGAGAGTGGGCGCTCGGGTGCATCCGTGTACCGATGCATGACGGGCTGGTGCATGCGGACGAAAAAGGGGGAGACTATTCGACATTTTCGCGAAGGGTTTGGTGGCATGGCACGGGCGCAGGGATTGCACCGATCACGGTGGTATTTGCCAGGAATAATGGGTGTTGTGGTGGCCACCGTATCGACGTGCGACTAGGCTGTCGAGCATGCGTTGGTTTGTAAAATATTTGGGTTTCGGGTCTTATGCTGTTGCTTGTTTTGCCTGTGGTTCCTCCGAGCCGTCACTGGAGCCTGTCGCGCAGCAGGTGCAACCGATTGTGGGGGGCGTTGTGGATACGCCACAGGAAAACGATGCCGTGGTGATGATCTACGCCGGGACGAGCATTTTTGGAGGGGGGTTATGTACTGGCGCCCTCATCGCGCCGAACGTTGTTCTGACCGCCCGGCACTGCGTATCCAAGACCACGGAATACGTGGATTGTTATCAAGACGTGATATCGGATTTGGATCCGCAGACGCTGTTGATCATGCGGGGGTATGATGCTGCTCACAATCCACAAGGAAAGTTGGCGAAAGGTAAGCATATCGTTCACGACGGTTCGACGAGTTTGTGTGGACATGATTTGGCTTTGATTGTGTTGGACAAGGATGACGTGACGGGCGAGACGCAGTCTCAGATTCCGATCGTTCCGCTGCGGGTGCGTGTGAACAAGGGACCGGAGATTGGCGAGGTATTCACGGCGGTGGGCTATGGTTTGACGGACCCGAAGGATATGAACAGTTCGGGCGTGCGATATCGTCGGGATGGCGTGAAAGTATTGCGGTTCGTCATGGGTACCGGGGACGCGGATTTTACGGGAACGCAGTCGATTTGCCAGGGAGACTCGGGAGGACCAGCGATTTCGGCGAATCATGCGGTGATAGGGGTGACCTCTCGGGGGTTGAACTGTATGGGGGATGACAACATCTGGACGCGCACGGATCGGTTCAAGGCATTGATCGATGAAGCCGTGCGTCTCGCTGGAACCACGTATACGAGCGAGGAGGGGAAGCAATACGATGGGACGCCGAGGCTGGAGTTATGCAACGATGGGGTATGTCCCGAGGGGTTGACGTGTGTGCAGGGATTTCATGGTCAGTATTGCACGCGGTCGTGTGATCTGGCAGCGCCGAATTGTGCTTCGGGACAAACGTGCGGGGACGTGGGAGCGGGCAGTGGCTATTGTTTTATGAACGAGCCGTGCTCGGCACCCGAGGATTGTGCGGAGGGGCTTCGTTGTGTGAACGATGGCAAGAATTACTGCTCGCCGCTCTGTGGTCTGCAGGGGGAGTGTCCGGTCGGGTTTTCCTGCGCGCCGGAGGTAGGAGTATGTTTCAAGGAGAAGAGCGCGGGGTCGGTGTATAGCCCACCGGAGTCTGGTGGATGTGCCTACGCGCCCGTATCTCATTCTGCCGGGTGGTTTGGGTTGGGTATGCTGCTGCTCATGGGATCGGCATCCCGATTTCGGCGTGCGAAACGCGATGATGGAAAGAGGGATATGGGAACTCGAGTCTCTGCTCGAAGACGAACGATTTAGCCTCGCGGCTCTTTTTGTTGTGCGGCGAACTCCAGCATCATCTGCAGTGCGGTTTCGAGATCTTCTCGTTGGGGAGGTTCGGGCAAGCTCATGAGCTGGCGTTTGAGTTGCAATAGATGGGTTCCGAACTGCTGATAGCGAAGACGGAAAGAATCCGAGGGGGCGTCTTGGATCCAACGCGCAACGATCTCTTGCAACTCGTCGAGATCGCTATCGACGAGCAGTTGAGCCATTTGGGAAGCCATGAGGTGAGGCATTGGGGGAAAGTCTAGCTCGGTCTTTGACGAAACGCATGGGTCGAGGCATAGGGATGGCAGTGCGAATGAAGCGATACGATATGGACCGAATGTGCCTGGGAGCGATCGCGTTATGGTTGCTCGTGCTTGGGAGTTGCAAGTCGAAGGGGGCATCTTCCGACTCGCCGCAGGAGCAAAGTACGGAGATTCGGCCGTCTTCGACGGTGGTTTTGTCGGCGGCGCCGGAGCAATCTGAGGCAGCGGGAACGCATCGTCCGGTGAACAAGAAACTCGAGGTGGGGCAAAAGGTCGACATACCGAGTGGAGCGTTTTTGTCTGGAAGCACGCCTGGGGATCGAGGCAGAGACGCTTCCTTGGAGCCCGCGTTGGTCAAGGTGGAACTTGGGGCCTATTCGATCGATCGGCTACCATATCCCAATGATCCGTCGATGGAACCTCGCACGGGGGTGACACGACGTGAGGCCGAGCAGTTATGTGCGGAGCGCAAGCAGCGGTTGTGTACGGAATTGGAGTGGGAGCGAGCGTGTAAGGGGCCGGAAGAGAATGCCTATTCCACGGGTCAAGGATGGGATGGGGCGTGCGAAAAACAGCCGCAGGCGTGTGCGAGCGGATTCGATGTGGTGGGCATGGGAACGATTCGCGAATGGACCTCGAGTGATTGGGATGTGGGCGATGGTGAGAGCAAGACCTCGGCGGTGTTGCGTGGAGGAAGGAAGGGTGTAGCGGATACGGAGCATCGTTGTGCGCGAAGGGAGCTTGCGGATGCGCAAGCCCAGGGGATGGATCTGGGGTTTCGTTGTTGTGGAGGTGCGGCCAATGCGGCGCGTGTCTCGAAGCCTCCCACGCTGCCGACGTTTCGCAGAGCCAAGCTCGATGCTTCCCAGGTAGCGAGCATGCTCAGGACGGTTCCACAGCTTGCGGATCTTGGTGAGGTGAAGTTTTTTCAAGAGCCCGACGATGTCAACCGAGTGGTGGCTCGCGGCGACGCGGGAAGGCAAGGCAATACACTGACGACCAGCCCCTTGTTGTGGAGCCCGGCACTCGGCGAAGAGCTGTTGGTCATGGCGGGTTTGGGAGCGTCTGGATCGTCGTTCATCGCGGCGTTCCATCGTCTGCCCGATGACCGTTATCGGATAGCATCGACGTTCGTGCTCAAAAACGATCCAGGGCCGATCGTGCTTGGATTCAACGGCTGGGTGAAAAATCGTCTGACTTGGAGTAGTTGTTGGGGTTGTATTGGGGAAGAAGGTCTCATCGTTCATCGCGATCAAGGGCGAATCGTGATCGAGCAGCGATGAATTCGAATAGGTGTGGTTAGGAGTGGAACCACGGTGGTGGAACGATGGACAAGTAGGATCGGTAATGGCTGATATACCGGTGCATTCGTTCGATGGCATCTCGAAGCACGGCGGGTTCGAGAGAATCTTTGGGTAGTTCGACAGCCAATGCGATATCACCCTCTTTGGTGAGGGTATGCTTGGCGAGCCGCATGTCGCGATTGACGGCAAGCAATCGACGGGTGATATCGCTTGGTTTGGTGAGGGTGGGGGGGATTGCGGGGACGATCTTCAACAGGATCCAGTGGGAGGTGTTGCGAAGAAAGAAATCGACATCATCGTTTTCGTTGCGAAAGATACGAAGGGTCGTTTCATCCATCGTGAGAAATTGCCATCCGAAGGAGTCCAACCACGTTTTGATGGTTCTCATCTCCATGGGGAAAGCCAATTTCTTCGGGGGCCAATCGAGGCAAACGTCGAACCGCGCATGATGTCTTGGCATCACCTCACGAGGTTCATTTTTGCGTTCGAGCGATCAAACAATCAGCCGTCCGTTTCGTCGTCGGGGATTTCATTGACGCTTGGAAGTTTGCGAAGATCGGGGCGCGCAATTTTCCATGCTCGTTGAACGATCCAAGAAAGAGATCGGTCGAGACGGGCTGCCTCTTCCTTGATCTCTTGAAGCATGGCCTCTGGGAAGTAGAGGCTCTGCTTGCGTTTGTCTGTCTTCGAAGCTTCGTATTTGAGATTTTCCTTATCGCCCATCGAACGGGGACCTCCGTCATACATGTCGTAGCCAGCGCCACATCGGCAGGGCACAAAGTACCTCTGCTACGATAGAAGATCAAAGGGCGCGTGCATCGGGCGCGGATTGGCGTAGGCTGCCCCCATGAAAAATTTGAGTTTGTGTAGCGAATTTGAGCAATTGTGCGCTCGGGGAAGGGCGAAGAGGCGGGGAAGAATTGTTTCTCTTATATCTTTTCTTTTCGTATTTTTGGGAGCGGGCCCCCTGCGGGCGCAATCCCAGTCGCAGAGTCCCTTTCATCTGGTCGAGCAATTGGCTCGCGTTTTGGTGTTGGTTGAGAATCACTATGTCCAACCTGTCGATCGAGCGAGGATGGTGGAGGGCGCGGTCAAGGGGATGGTGGCTGAACTTGATCCGCATTCTTCCTATCTTTCGCCGAAAGAATATGAAGAGTTTCGAAATGACACCGAGGGGCATTTCGTAGGGATCGGTGTGGAAGTGGATGCACGCGATGGGCTCATCACTGTGATTCGTCCCATGGAAGGATCGCCTGCGGAGCGTGCCGGTTTGCGTCCGGGTGATCAAGTGATTGCCATCGATGATTGGCCTACCCAAGCCAAGCCGCTCGACCAAGTCGTGCGACGCATTCGTGGTCAGCAAGGAACACCCGTATCGCTTCTGCTTCGTCGTCCTGGGGTGGCGCAACCGCTTCGTGTGCGCATTGTGCGCGCGCAGGTCCACGTGCGAAGTGTGATCGGGAAACGTCTCGAGGGCAACGTGGCGTATGTGGGCATCAAGCAGTTTCAACGGGGCACTCATCAGGAGTTTTTGCAGGTGCTTGGGGACTTGCGTTTGCAGCGAGACGAGCCTCTTGAAGGCATGATTTTGGACTTGCGCGCCAATCCCGGAGGTCTTGTTCACGAATCGGCGCAGGTGGCGGATGAGTTGCTCGATGGGGGTATCATCTTTACGACGCGCGCTCGTGGTCGAGTGTTGGACGAGGTGACGGCGTCATTGGGTGGTGCGGCGAGTCGTCTTCCGCTAGCGGTGTTGGTCAACGAATTGACGGCGAGTGCGGCGGAGCTTGTGGCCGGGGCTATACAAGATCACGGCAGAGGGATCATCGTGGGAGCGAAGACATTTGGAAAAGGGTCCGTGCAAAGCATTGTGGAGTTGCCGGAGGGGGCGGCGCTCAAGCTTACGACAACGTTGTACTACACGCCGCTGGGCAGAACGATTCAGGCGGAGGGGATAACGCCGGGCGTAGCCGTGCAGCAACCGGGCTCGGGAGATGGTTTTCCCATTGTTCGTGAGCAAGATATCGAGGGACATCTTGCTTCACCGAACGCGGCGCCGCGAGTTTCCTCGCCTTCTACTGCGACGACCAGTGAGATCATGATTCCGAGGCATGTGCCGAGCAATCCGGTGGGGCGAGGGGATCGAGCCTTGTCGATTGCGTATCAGCTTTTGTTGAGTGATCTCATTGCGCGAAAAAAATAGACCACCGGCGTGCGATGTTCCGGGCGGTGACCACGAAACCACCTTGCCAAGCCCGCGCATCGGCAAGGGTCAAGATGGTGGTTGTGAGAAATGACAGCTAGCTTTTCGCGGACAAGGATACGGTAAGGGTAAATCCATGAGCGCTTGATCGGCGGCATGGGAAACGTTCATGGCCTGTGATACCTTGACGGTCTGCCATCATGCGTCTTCTCATTGCTGATACCCTTCATCCTCTTGGGATCGAGGAATTGAGACACCTTGGAGCCGAGGTGATCTACGAACCCGAGATCGATAGTGAAACCTTACCCGATGCCATTCACAACGTTGGCATCCTTGTCGTTCGATCCAAAAGGGTCACCGCAAAAACCATTGATGCATCCAACCAACTCAATCTCATCGTGCGAGCGGGTCATGGGGTTGGCAACATCGATGTCGAAGCAGCTTCGACGAGGGGCATTTATGTTGCCTCGTGCAAGGGCATGAATGCGGTGGCCGTGGCGGAACTCACGATGGGGCTGATCTTGTCGTTGGATCGTCGGATCCCGGATGCGGTGGAATCGGTTCGTGCTGGGCGCTGGGAAAAAGGCGGCTTTTCGGAAGCGTCGGGGTTGAAGGGCAAGCGCATCGGCATCATGGGGTTGGGGACGGTTGGGCGCGAGGTGTTGAGCCGTGCGAAAGCGTTCGGCATGATCCCGTATGCGTGGTCGCGGGGGCTGACGGCATCGCGTGCGAGAGAGTTCGACCTTACGTGCGTCAAATCGCCCAAAGATCTTGCTTCGAAAGTGGACGTTCTCACGGTTCATCTTGCGGCCAGCGAACGCACGCGGGGCATTGTTTCCAGGGACGTGCTCGAGGCGCTTCCTCATGGCGCTACGTTCATCAACGCGGCTCGAAGCGAGCTTGTCGATTACGAGGCGTTGCTCGAAATCGCTCCTGCCAAAAACTTGCGGGTGGGACTGGATGTCTACGCAGACTTTCCCCATGTGCCCATGACAACGTTTGCTCCTCCAGCTTTTGCTCCCGAGGTCATCTGGTACGGTACTCCGCACATCGGCTCTCAGACCCAACAAGCCAAGCGGGCCGTGGCCGCTGAAACCGTCCGTATCGTCCGCGGATTTCTCGTGGAAGGCTCTGTCCCCAACGCGGTCAATGTACGAACCGTTCACAGCGCCAGATACCAGATTGTCGTTCGCCATTACGACAAAATCGGCGCGCTAGCCAATACGCTCAATGTGCTAAAAAGGCACGGAATCAACGTGGAAGAACTCAAAACCAACGTATTCGATCATTCCTCTGCCGCTTGCACACGGATCAACGTGGTGGCGCGTCCGACCGAGCATTGCTTGCAAGAAATTGGAGCGTTCCACGACGAGGTATTGCATGTTCAGCTCGTCGCTTTGCCGATTCTTGCTTAGATCGATTGGTTCGTCGGTCATCGTCACGGTAGCGTCGATCGCTTGCAACCATGCAGCGTCCGTCGATTCACGTTTCGATGATCCAGCGGCGCAGCGTCCCAATGGTTCGCGCAACCTCACCGTGGTGTTTGTGAACGGTGTGCCAACGCCCGTGGATTCATCGTTGCTGCGCGAAAAAGAACCACCGGTCGCGATGCAGGGCGAGGCATCGGTTACGTGGGATGTTCCGTCGGATTGGGTACAAGTGCCGGTATCGAGTCCGATGCGATTGTCGGAGTATCGGGTGGACTCATCGAAGCCGGGTGGTGAGCCTGCGGAGCTATCTATTTTTCATCTTGGGCCTTCGGCGTTGCGAGTGGATGAGACGCTCGATCGCTGGGCATCCTCTTTCGAAGGGCAGCAAACCACGCGTTCCCGTCGACAGGTTGGCTCGATGCCGGTGTATATCGTGGAGGTATCGGGAACGTATCGAGAGTCGGAGATGGGGCTCGAGCCGGGCGTGGAACCTCGAAGTCATTCATCGTGGGCGTTGATTGGCGCGATTGTCGTGGCGCCGGTCGGACCATTTTATTTCAAGCTGCTCGGTCCGCGGGATACGGTGCATTCTTCGAGGGAAGGGTTTGTCCACATGCTCGATTCCATGAGATTGGGTGATGCGCAGGCGTCTGGGGCAAGTTCCGCGCAGGGAGAGCCGAAACCCGTAGGGGCGGTGGACGCGGGCGAGACTCGTGCCATGCCGGAACGTGGAAATCCTCCCGCCCCTTCGACGAGCCTTCGCTGAATTCCAAGGATATTTTTACTGATTCGGTGATATAGACGCGACAGGTGGGTTCCTTTCGCAAGGAGATAGATATGAGCAACGGGAGCGGTCGTGAGCGGGATCTCGTTCTTGCGCCCAACGAGTTTGCGTTCATTTCGGATCAAACCAAGGGCAACATCAATGCGTATGTAGGGCCATACAAAACGAGTCTTGCCAACACGGATCAGCCTGTGAGGTTCAACGATCGCACGAAACGTTTCGAGCATTGTTCTCTCGAGGAATCGATACAGCTATTTCCGACCGCGCCGGAGGGTTGGTATGTGGTGCTCAAGAATCCGGCCTGTGATGAGACGACGCCGAAGACGGGAACGGTCAACGGTCTGCACGATTTGCAGGTGGGCCATAAGGTAAATATTCCGGGGCCTGTTTCTTTCGCGCTTTGGCCTGGGCAGATGGTTCGCATCGTCAAAGGGCATCACTTGCGATCGAATCAATACCTGGTCGTACGGGTCTACGACGAGGACAGTGCGGAAAAAAACTGGGGAAAAGCGGTGATCAAACCGCAAACCGACGCGGAAGCAAGTGCCAAGCCTTCATCCGAACTCGATCGTCCTGAGCTTACGATGGGAAAGCTTCTGGTGATCAAGGGTACGGAGGTCAGTTTTTACATTCCCCCGACGGGAGTGGAAATCGTTCGCGATGTCAACGATCAATATGTTCGCGAGGCCGTCACTCTCGAGCGTCTGGAGTACTGCATCTTGCTCGACGAGGACGGTAACAAGCGGTTTATCACGGGTCCGGCGGTGGTATTTCCCGAGCCCACGGAAACGTTTGTCGAGCGCTCATCGCAGCGGAAGTTCAAAGCGATCGAACTCAATGAGCTGAGCGGCTTGTATATCAAAGTCATTGCGCCCTACGAGCAAGACGGACGCGCTTTCAAAGTGGGCGAGGAATTGTTCATCACGGGCAAAGAGCAGATGATCTACTTTCCGCGTCCCGAGCATGCATTGATTCGTTACGGAGAGCAGGCACTGCATTACGCCGTGGCCATCCCCGCGGGCGAAGGCAGGTACTGTCTCGATCGGGATACCGGCAAAATCCAACTCATTCGGGGCCCGAGAATGTTTCTTGCGGACCCGCGTCGCGAAGTCATGGTGCGCCGCGTGCTCGATTCCAAACTCGTTCGCGCATGGTTTCCGGGTAATGAAGAAGCTTTAGCCTACAATCAACAACTGCAGGAGTTGATGAAGGAGCAAGGATCTGGCGATTTCGTTTTCGATCGAACGCTTCACAAGGGAAAAACCAGCCCACCATCCGCGACCCAGGCGCGTGGGGAGACGATTGTAGCTGACGGATTTCCTCGAAAAACGCAGTTTACCCCGCCGCGCACGATCACGTTGGATACGAAATACGAGGGGGCTGTCACCATTTCGGTGTGGACTGGATATGCGGTGATGGTGGTGAGCAAGAGCGGGAGCCGAAAAGTTGTCGTGGGTCCAAGCACGCACCTGTTGGAGTACGACGAGACGTTGGAGGGCATGGCTCTGTCGACGGCCACGCCCAAAAGCGACGATAAATTGCTGCATACCGCGTACGTTCGCGTGTTGCACAACAAGGTGTCGGATGTGGTTCATGCGCAGACGAAAGACATCTGCTCGGTGGAGGTGCGATTGTCGTACCGAGTCAATTTCGAGGGAGATCCGAATCTTTGGTTCAACGTCGAAAACTACGTGAAGTTTTTGACCGATCACATGCGTTCGTTGCTTCGTCATGCCATCAAGCAGGTGGGCGTTCAGGAGTTCTATGCGTCTGCGGCGGATGTCATTCGTAACGCGGTGCTGGGGCGTCCCGATGAAACGGGGACACGTACGGGAAGACAATTTCCTGAAAACGGCATGAGGATCTACGATGTGGAAATCCTCGATGTGACGATGGGCGATGAGGCCATCGAGGAGTTGTTGACCGAAGCGCAGCATGCGGTGGTAAGCCAGACTTTGGAATTGGAAGCGAGAAAACGACGTCTCGAGCACGTGGAGCAATCAGAGATGATCGAGCGTCGGATCGCGCAATACCAGGCGGAAACGAAGCAGCTTCAGATGGATTTGAGCATCGAGGAGCGAAACAAAAAGCTTGCGGTGGAGTTGGCCGATGTCATGGCAAACATCGAAGCGAGAAGCCGTCAACTTCAAGGCACCGTGGCCGAGCAGAAGGTTCTTGGGGAGATCAAGGAGGCGGAACTCGGTCGAGCGAAAGCAGCCAGTGATCTGGAACTTGCGGTGGCAAACCAACGGATGGAGCAACGGCTGCGAGAACTGCGGGATGAGGTCGAGGCGGTGGTCAAAAAGGCCAATGCGATCAGTCCGGAATTGATTGCAGCGTTGCAGGCGTTTGGTGATCGGGCGATGGTCGAGCGGGTGGCTCAATCGATGGCGCCTTTGGCGATTTTGGGAGGCAAAAGTGTGGCGGAGGTCATGGCGTCTTTGCTGAAAGGAACGGCGTTGGAACGGGTGTTGGCTCCGTCGGTCGATACTCCGGTGGAAAAGCCGAAAAGGTAGAACCCATTGTCGCGAACGTGAAAAGTGGCGGATAAGGCAACGAGCGCTTGACAATGGATGCTGTACCCACCATGCTGCGCCCCCTGATTCGGACCATTGATTTGGTTGCAATCGCCTTAACGGGGCGTAGCGCAGCCTGGTAGCGCACACGGTTCGGGACCGTGGTGTCGGAGGTTCAAATCCTCTCGCCCCGACAGGAGTAGCTGGTTTCTTTCATGAAATCAGCTACTTGTCTTTTGTGGCCCCAACTTTCGTCTCGCTCGTTCATCGCCCCTGCTCCCTCTTTCCACGGCGTGCCCCCCTTCGCCACCCCATACACCCACCTTCCGTTTCCTTTCCTCAATCTCCCAAAACCAGCACTCCAAGCCATCAACCAATTCCTATCCTCTCAAAGCCTCCGCATGAGTCGAAGCGCCTGCCGCCCTGCCCATCCACCAGCCTCCTAAGAAGAGAAAATAATAATAAAAATACATAGTTATAACCTAACGATCCCAACGCCTCCGCCGTGCAGTAGCCGTTGACTTCGTCAGCCGAGGCAGCATCCCGCGCAGGGCGCATGGCTTGACTTGCCCCATCCGTTCGGTATTCCTACCGACCACCGATGTCCTCTCCCCTTCCCAGCGTGAGCGTCGTCATTCCTGCCTATCGCCAGGCGAAGTTCATCGAGGGATGTCTGGATAGCGTGGCCGCGCAAACTTATCAGGGACCCATCGAGACGATCGTGGTCGATGATGGATGCCCTGAAAACTCCGGGGATATCGCTGAGCGGCACGCGTTGCATCCCAGGGTCGTACGCCAAAATAACGGCGGTGTTTCCGCCGCGCGCAACCGAGGGATTGCCGAGGCGTCGGGAACCTACCTAGCCTTTCTCGATGCCGACGATAGGTGGCATCCTCGCAAACTGGCTGTCCAGATCGAACGTCTGCGAGCCCAGGGCGTTGCGGCCTTTTGTTTTACCCGATTTCGGATGGCCCACGGCGATGGACAGCCGGGGGACGATTCGCTGCATCCTTCGTCGACGTTGCAACCATCGCTCCGCGTGTTGGCGCGAAACAACTTCGTGGGTTGCTCCACGGTGGTCGTCGATCGCTCGTGCGTGCAGAAGGTAGGGGGTTTTCCGGATTCCGAAGCCTTGCGCAAAGGTGGTCAGGATTACGCCTTATGGCTTCGGATTGCGACGGTCGCGCCGCTTGTATTCGTGCCGGAGGTGTTGGTGGACTATTGGGTGCATCCGACGAGTCGCGTGGGAAGCGATGCGGTGAAGAACTTCGAGGGTGCCGTCTTTGCCTTGCAATCCTTTCGTGCGTGGAATGAACAGCAATTCGAAGTATGGACGGGCAGTACCTATCGCGCGTTGGTAGGCCGACGCGGTCTGTCGATGATGCAGGCGTTATGGCGTGGTCGCAGGCTGGACCGGCGTATGTGGGCGAAGGCGATGCGTTCGTGGGCTCGCGCCTTGATCGAATCGTGAGGAATTCATTTCGCGCGCAGGGCGCTGCGGAGACGCTTGATCTCCTGAAATAGACTCATCGGTGTCAGCCATCCGATCAGCGTCATGATGCCAATCCAGGCACCGAGGGCGAGCATCGATGATGCGACATCGCGCGGTAGATTGCCGTGCAGCAGATGGCGACTTGCCAAGAACGTCAGTCCGAGTACGACGGTCGTAATCCAGCCGAGCAAATTGGTGTGAAAGACTCGCCATGGGCTGACGCCGATGATCCTTTTGACGCCATAAAACCAGGTAGGCAGGCAAGTGGCGATGCCGGCCAGCACGATATAGGAGACCCCTTCGAGCCCCCCGTAAGCGCAGGCCGGCCAGATGAGCAGTACTGCGATCAAAAAGCGGGGCAAGTTCATTTTGAAATCGAGATCGGGTCGGTTGGCTCCCTGAAACAGCGGCCCCGCAAGCGCGGCAAACGAACGGATCCATCCCGCAATCACCAAAATCCGCACCAGCGGAATCACCGGTATCCACTTATCCCCCACCACGTAATGCACGATATCCGGAATGATCGCAAATAGGATGACCGACACCGGCCCCGACACCAGCATCGTCGCTCGCATCACATCCTCGAATACCGTGCGCATTTCATCCGGACGATCCTGCAACCTCGAATACGCGGGAAACGCAACCCGGCTGATCACATAGGATATCTTGGTCGTCGGCAGACCGGCGACGTCATAGGCGAACATGTACAGTCCAAGAGCGACTGGACCCAAATACCAGCTCACGAAAAGAGCGTCGCCCTGCACGATCAGAAATACCATGATCGTCAAACCGGTAATCCATTTGCCGAACTTCAGAAGTTGTCGCGCTTTGTCGAGATTCCATTCGAACTTTGGTCGCAACGGATGCGCCACGAACGAAACGATTACCGATGCCAGGGTTCCCGCAACCAACCCAATGACCAGGGCCCAAACGTCACGGCGAATCAAGATAACGGGGATTGCCACGCCGGCTTGCACCAACGAGCGCACGGCGTTGATGAAAAACAAGGTCTTGAAGTCGAGATTGCGACTGAAATAGATGAGCCCAACGTTCTGCATCCCCTGCAAGACCACGTGAAGACACGTCACCCAGATAAGAGGCGCCAAAATCGGCAAATCATAACCCCGGGCGAGCCAAGGCGCCGCCGCCGCCAAAATGGCTGCCAACACGAAACCGCGCATGAGCTGCCAGGTCCAGGCCACGTTCATCAAGCTGCCCACATCCTTCTCCCGCTGGATGAGCGCTTGATCGAAACCCGTTTTCGTCAGCGCATCCAATACGGATAGCTGAAGCAGCACGATCCCCATCAATCCCAGATCGCCAGGAAGCAATACCCGCGCCGCAACCACTTGGCGAGCCAAGTCCGTCAGCGATGTCATGCCCTCGCTCACCGATACCCAGAAGGAACCAGTCAACAAGGCGCGCTTCACAGGACCCTTGGTCATGCCACCTTTGCCCGAATCGTCACTTGCCCGACGCTATGCGCGTCGAAAAATAATGGTGGTAGGGAAGCTCAAAGACACGATAATCGCCTTCTACCTCGAGACCCACCTGATCGATGACGCCCAGAATCTTGCGCAACGGCCAGCCCTTCTTGCCGATCTCCCAATAATGCTCCCCATCGAACGCATGAACCGGCGGCGAGCCCCGTAGCTCCATCAAGCGACGCACCTTTTTCTCCCGTAGCGGCGTTTTGTACATCACGTCGATTCGCATATAGGGCGTGATGTCAGGAAGGCTCAACAGCACCCAGCGACGTCCCACGCGGCGAAGCTCGCGCAACGCTGGTTCGAAGCTTTCCCACGGCAGATGCTCCAACGTTTCGAAGCAACACACCAAGTCAAAGGACCCTTGCTCGAAGGGAAGATCCAGCACCGACCCTACCGTATCGGGACCGAGACGTTCATCGATGTCGAGCGTATGCACGTCGATTCCCCGGGACCGCAAATATCGATGCAAAAAACCGTTGCCTATCCCCACCTCGAGCATATTGCTCGGTTGACGTTGTCGCACCTCATCAGCCTGATGCCAGTAGGATAGAAACCGCTCCCTCGTATCATAGGAACGGTCTTGATAATGGCCTGGGTCGACTTGGGGCACCGTCATTACGCAGGCGGCAGGCTAATCGTGGTTCGAGCCTCGCACAAGACACCCCCCATCGTTCGCATCTGGCACGCAACCGTTCTTTCCCCTTGCTGCGAGGATGGAAAATCAAAAAAATAACTAATGATATCCACTAGATGCACGTGTATGGAAAGACCGTCGGCACCGCTAAGGGCCCCTTTCTCGCCCCTGGGCTTGCAAACATGCCTCGATCCACGACGCCTCCTCATCTAGCGTCACGTCCTGTAAGGACCCGTCGTCATGGCGCAGCGGGATGAGCAGGGGGGGCTGCCAGACGAATCGACGCGCGATTCCCAGCGCTTGCACTTGTTGCCGGGCCTGATGGGTCCATCGCCCCATCGGTGACTCATGGCTTTGGGTCAGCAGTTTTTCCGCGCCCCCTTCCTCCCGCTTTTCGATGATTCGCTTGGTTTCATCCCGAAGCGCGGCCATCGTCCGGGCCCAGCTCTCTTGATCCGAAGGTTGTAGCTGCGTTCGACCTTCGCGCAGGCTCTCTTGAATAGCCCCCTGTTGGCTGGCATAAGAAAGGATGAGCGCGCTGGGGGTGAGCCGCGCCGATGCTTCTTCCGTTCCTTCGAGACCAAGCTCGAAAAAGCTAGCCAGCAAGTACGTCTCCCCAAGCAGGTTCACGCAGGTGCGGTCGGCAAATAGGTCGGAAAAGGAAAGGGGCGATGCGAGCACCGCTGCCGTGGCATGGGCCCGAGCGACCGTATGCAAGGTGGGGGAGGAAGCGGGCGCGACTGCTGCTTGCGCCATTTGCATGATTTTTTGCGAAGGTCCCAGGCACCGCAGCAGATCCTGTTTCTGTTCTGCATCCAATACGTAAGCCCGTTCCATCGCGCCGCGAAGGTAGTGTGAGATCGCCGATGCCGCTGTAGGTACTTGAAATATCTTGGTTTTATCTTGATCCGGCATCCTCGTGGCCCAGGGCGTCGGTGATACCAATCCCATCCATAGCGGCGTGGCAACCACCCATCGAGCCGATGACGCAGTCGTTCCCGCGAAGGTGGCAACGGGTTCCTGCAGCGCCGCCGTAGCCGATGAATCGACCAGAAATAACTGGGGGGTCAGCGAAGCTTCCCGCGGTTCGCCAGGGCGAAGGCTCAACGCTAGTTCGAGCGAGGACCCATCGGACACCCATGCATCGAGGAAAGCCCGCTGCTCTTGTGGATTCGTCGAATCAAGCGCCCGGTCCTGCAAGTCGAGCAAGCGCTGCTGTGCGGCCGTTGCGTAGGGTCTGGCTTCGCGCAACGCCTGGCGAATGGGCTCGAAACGCTTGGCATCGGCCGAATCTGCTTTTCGCGGGGACACTTGCGGGTGATCGTTGAACAGCGCGGGAGTCAGCTTCGACAGCCACGTTCGCAAGGCGGGTTCGGAACTCACGCCCGGAAAGCTGGCACCAGCTTTCCACGCTGCCAGCACCGCCGTTTCGAGCTGTGCCCGGGTCAGGGAAAACGACAAACGCTCGTCACTCCACGCATCCCGCGGGCCTTTATGCGCAAATACTAGCGCCACGAATGTCTTGACCGATGGCCGAAGATCGGCAGGAACGGCGTTCAGGTGCAAGGCAAGTTCTTCGGCCAGGATTTGGATGTGCTTTCCTTGCGGGTGCCTTTGCTCGTATTGGATGGGTGTTGCCGCTTGCGCCACTTTCGCCAGCGCGTAGGCCAGCTTGCGCTGCTGCACCGGTAGATCCACAAAAGTGTCCGCGGACAATCGAATCACGCCCAAGTCCGCGAACACTTCGATCGTGGGTGACGTGGATTCAGCAGGTGTGTCCGCGCATTGTTGCCGTAAGGCGCCGGGTGGTAGGGTGGGTCGTGTGCGCGCAGCAGCAGCGGCAGGAGCTTGCGGTGTGGCGGGCTCGGGGCAAGGACAGCCACATCCCAGACTCCAGGCCATCATGACAACTCCCGCGCTGGCAAGGAGGGAACCGTTCGACATGCACGAAGCCCAGCACCTCCCTGCACGATTCGCAAGCGATTCACCCCTCGGTTCTCATCTTTTTTCGGCTTGCGAATCCTTTGTGGGGCGGCTTGCTCCAATCCCAACAAGCGGATTCAAACACGCGCGAGGCGCGGGGAGTAGCATGATGGCGACCATCACTTTGACCGAAGACAACTTCAACGAAACCATTGAAAATAACGATATCGTCCTCATCGACTTTTGGGCTCCCTGGTGTGCTCCCTGTCGCGCGTTCGGGCCGGTTTTCGAAAAAGCTTCCGAGAAAAACACCGATGCGGTCTTCGCCAAAATCAACACCGAAGAACAGCAAGGCCTGGCCGCGGCCTTCAACATCCGATCCATTCCCACGCTCATGGTGTTTCGCGAAAAGGTCCTCATCTTCTCCCAACCCGGAATGCTGCCAGCCCCCGTGCTCGACGAATTGATGGGCAAGATCCGAGAGCTGGACATGGATGAAGTGCGAGCCAAGATCGCGGAGGAAGAAAAGAAATCTCAAGGGGCCGAAGCCGCTCCGAATTGATAAAATATCTTTATATTTCCAATAGTTATGTTCTGCGCGCCCTGGCAGTGGGCACGCTCTACCCATCGTCAATCCCCCCTGGGATGCCGTTGGGCCCGCCGCGCCAGTCCTTCTCAATCCACTTCGATCAGCACACCCATCGCATCCCGAGGGGCGACGCGAAGCGGCACACTCGCTCCCGCCACCCATTGCGTTGTCTTCGAACCGTGACCATGGCTCCCGCGCGCAAGCCGTCGTTCTTTCTTGCATACCAACTCGACGAATGATTACAGACGTAGGCCCGTGCTCGAGGCCGAATCCCGTGCCAAGGCAGTCGAGGATAGGGTCAAGCGCTCGCAGTTTTTCTTGTCTAATTTGCGGCGGTATCCAAAAAACATGAATCCCCTTGAAATGACGCCTCCCCTGATTCATCCCAGCGCCATCGTCGATGACGGCGCGCAAATCGGCACTGGCAGCCGTGTCTGGCACTTCGTCCACGTTTGCGCCGGGGCACGCATCGGCCAGGGGGTTTCCCTCGGTCAAAACGTTTTTGTCGGCAATCGGGTCGTCATCGGTGACCGATGCAAAATCCAAAATAACGTTAGCGTTTACGATGGCGTTACGTTGGAAGAAGGTGTTTTTTGCGGCCCAAGCATGGTGTTCACCAATGTCTACAATCCGCGTTCGCTCATCGAGCGCAAGCATGAATACCGCGCCACGTTGGTCAAAAAGGGCGCCACCCTCGGCGCGAATTGCACCATTCTTTGCGGGATTACCATCGGTTCCTACGCCTTCGTCGGGGCTGGAGCGGTGGTCAACCAAGACGTGCCGGACTATGCGCTCATGGTAGGAGTGCCAGCTCGTCAAATCGGCTGGATGAGTGAATACGGCGAGCGACTCGACCTTCCTTTGGAAGGCCACGAACATGCCGTCTGCCCCCATATGGGCGCGAAATATGAACTCAGGGGCCGCGTCGTTCGCAAATTATCAGCCTGAGGACCCATGCAATTCGTGGATCTGAAAGCCCAATACCAACGGGTAAAAGCGCAAATCGACACCAACATCCAGAAGGTGTTGGACCACGGTCAGTTCATCCTCGGACCGGAAGTGGCCGAACTGGAAGAAAAACTTGCCGTCTATACCGGCGCCCGCTTTTGCATCAGCGTCGCCAACGGCACCGATGCCCTGCAAATCGCTCAAATGGCCCTCGATATCGGCCCCGGCGACGAGGTCATCACTCCCGCTTTCACTTTCATCGCCACCGCCGAAACCGTGGCCCTGCTCGGTGCCAAACCCGTCTTCGTCGACGTCGACCCTTGCTCCTATAACCTCGACCCCGCTCGGCTCGAAGAGGCCATCACCCCACGGACCAAAGCCATCATCGCTGTCAGCCTCTACGGCCAATGCGCGGACATGGACGCCATCAACGCGATCGCCGCGCGGCATGGCATCCCGGTGATCGAAGATGGAGCCCAGAGCTTTGGTGCCAGCTACAAGGGACGAAAAAGCGGTAACCTCAGCACCATCGCTTGCACGAGCTTTTTCCCGAGCAAGCCTCTCGGCTGTTATGGCGATGGCGGCGCCATCTTCACGAGTGACGAAACGCTGGCCCAGCTCATGCGCCAGATCGCCCGTCACGGACAACAGAGCCGTTATCACCACGTGCGCGTGGGTATCAACAGCCGTTTGGATACCCTTCAAGCCGCGGTACTTTTACCCAAGCTATCGATTTTCGAAGAAGAATTGGCGCTACGACAACAAGTGGCCGGGCGTTATGCTGCGTGGTTGGCGTCTTGCCCCGTAACCCTTCCCGTCGTCGCGCCCCACAATACCAGCGCCTGGGCGCAGTACACCCTGCAGGTATCCGATCGTCGGAAAGTGTGTAACTATTTGAAAGAAAAAGGAATTCCTACTGCCGTGCATTATCCCATGCCGTTGAATCAACAACCGGCCGTGGCGGATGCGAAGGTCAGTCTGCCGGTGGGAGACGCCCTGGCGCAACGAGTGCTGAGCCTGCCGATGCATCCGTACTTGGGCGAGGATGAGCAGCAGCGGGTGGCGCGGGCGGTGATGGAAGCGGCGGGTTGAATCCCCCAGCGGCCTCGGCCCTATCGAAGCAATTTTCGAAGTCGTATCGCCATGGTCGCGAGCAGGTGGCAACAAGCCATGTTTTCGCCCTGACTCATGCGCCACGAGTTCCGCGGCTCCCATCCGCGGCCTTCGTGTTACCCTTGTCTAAGCCCCCTAACAACACGGAGTCCAGACGATGAGAACGGTATTCGTCGGTGGCGGACGAGGCTGTCGCGCTGTGCTGGAACTCGTGATCCAGCGCCGGCTGGCTACACTCAGCCTGCAAATCCTTGGCGTTGTCGACCTGGACCCCGATGCGCCGGCCATGGTTTTGGCTCGCGAAAATGGATGGCGAACCTTTACCGATCTGGCCGAAGCCATCCGATTGCCCGACCTCGAATTGATCATCGAGGTTACTGGCATCGATATCGTTCGCGACGAGATCGTGCGTCGGGCTCCCGCCGGTGTGCGCGTAATGGATCACACCATGGCTCGCGTGTTTTGGGATCTCGACGAAGTGGCCCAGAACCTTCGCGGTCAACTCGATGAGAAAACCAAGCTGGAAGCAGAAATCCAGCAGGATCGTCGCAACTTGCAGGACATTCTCGATTCTTTGCCGGATGCCGTCATGGTGGTCGATGAGCAGGGCCGTATCGAGCGCGTCAATCGTCGTTTCGAAACGTTGACCTCGCTTCATCACGGGCAAATCCAGGGGCAGTATTGTGCGGCGGTTTGTTGTCCGCACGAGGATTGTTCTCGCGGCGTGGTGGTGCCGGATTGTCCGCGAATTCAGGTACTTGCCAGCGGTGAACCGCTGACTGTCATTCGCCAGCATGCATGCATTGGCGCGCATAACGGCGATCGGGAGGCGTATTACGAGGTGACCGCGAATCCCATCGGTTCGCCTTCGGGAAAGCGACGGGTGGTCATCACCTCCCGAGAGGTCACCGAGCAGATCTTGCTCACGCGGGAAACGAAGGAAGCGGCTCATCGTTTCGATCAAATCATGGCGACCGTGCGAGGCATCATCACCATCAAGGGGTTGGATGGCCGGTATCAATTGGCGAATCCGAGTGCCTCTCGTTTTTTTGGCATTCCCACCGAAGCATTTTTGGGCAAAACGGCGCGACAGCTTTTTTCTCCGGCCATTGCGAGTGTCATGGAACGCAACGATGCGGCCATCGTGCGAAGTGGGGGGCATCGCAGTGATGAGGAAGTGTTGGTTCTTGGGGGTGTGGAGAAAATCCTGATTTCGGAGCGGATTTTGCTGCGCGATTACAAAAACGAGATCGTGGCGATCTGCAATGTGTCGCGGGACGTTACCGATTCGCGACGCTTGCAGCACGAGCTATTGCTGACGGAAAAACATGCGGCCGTGGGCAAGCTTGCGGCGGGTGTAGCCCATGAAATCAACAATCCTCTGACGGGGATTCTCACGTTCGCGGAGGAATTGCGCGACGATGCGGAGCCTGATTCCACCGCGCGGGAAGACCTGGATTTCGTGGTTCGCGAGACGCTGCGTTGTCGGCAAATCGTACGGGATTTGCTCGATTTTTCTCGTCAAACCAAACCCGATCGACAGCGTCTTCGTCCTGAATCCGTCTTGCGCCAAGCGCTCAAGCTCGTGGAAAAACAAGCGTCTTTTCACGACATCGTCTTTCGTGTGCATGTCGAGCCCAACACGCCAGAAGTGCTCGCGGATGCGAACCAGCTTCAACAAGCGATTCTCAACCTCATCATCAACGCGCGCGATGCGATGGGAGGAAAAGGGGCCATCGACTGCTGGGTAGGGGTCGATGAAGCAGGAATGGTGGTATTGGATGTCAAAGACGAGGGTGTGGGCATCCCCGAAGAGCATTGGGCACGGGTATTCGAGCCGTTTTTTACCACCAAAGGAGCCCAGGGAAACGGCTTGGGCCTTGCAGCCGTCAGAAGCATCGTCGATCAACACGCCGGACGCATCACCGTGCAATCCACGATGGGAAAAGGTACTGTATTTCGTGTCGTCCTTCCCGCTGCCGGGGAGGGAAGACGGGGTTCTTCCACGGAAGAAGCCAGGAAACACGAGGGGAGCTATTCATGACCCAAAATCACGACGCTGCCAACCGCAGGGTTTTGGTCATCGATGACGAGGACGTCGTCCATGCGAGCATGAGGAAGGTCTTGTCTCGTCTGGGCTTTGGGGTGGACGGAGTCTTATCGGCTCGGGAAGGTCTTGCGCGGCTCCAAACCGACTCGTTCGACTTGATCATCACGGACCTGATGATGCCGCAGATGAACGGCATCGAGTTGCTTCAAGAGCTGCGTGCGCGGGGCAATACGACCCCTGTTCTAATGGTGACGGGCTATCCGACCATACGCACTGCCGTCCAGGCCATGCGACTGGGTGCGGTCGATTACGTGGCCAAGCCTTTCACGCGAAAAGAACTATTGAGTCCGGTCAAACGGGCGTTGCGCATCGAGGATCAAGCCATTCACGAGAGCGAAGGCGTGGTGCATCCTCAATCTCTCGTGCCCGGAATGACCGTTTTTCTTCCGCACCACTCCTGGGCCCGTTACGAACAAGAAGGTACCTTCGCGGTGGGTGTGGAAGAGAGCTTTCTGAAAGCCACGGGGGCCATTTTGGCCATCACCCCACCGCAGGAAATCGAGTTGATCGAGCAGGGATTCGTGGGGCTGGTGCTATCGAATGAAGAGGGCGATGCCCACGGCGTGGCGATGCCGCTGAGCGGACAAGTCGTGGCGGTCAACGAACAGGCGTTTCATGATGCGACAAGCCTGGGGCCCGAGACGTGGCTCCTGCGGGTCTTGCCTTCGGCGTTGGCGGAAGAATTGCCCTTGCTGGTCGTCAAACGCGACAGCCCAATGTGATTCGTTGCAGAGCGTCCGAGCCCCAGCCCGAATTCGGAACATGACGCATAACTCGTTTGCCCCATGCTGATGGCCATCTGTCCCTCTCGGTTCGTGAGAATCACTTCAGCACAGACGACCGAAGATCGATCGCAAGTCGCGTACCTGGCTATCGAGATCCTCGTAGGGCTCGGTGGTGCCAAGGGAAAAGCGCATTAGTATCTCGTTGAGTTCGATGGGGATATAAGGGAAGAGCTTGCGCAAATTGGCAATTCGATGCTTGTACAAGACGAGGGCGTCTTCTTCTTGCAGCGGCTGGGCGTAAGGATAGGAAGCTGGGCTTTTTTGCACTTGTGAAAACGTATGCATGCCTTGCCCCACCACATACGTAAGCACATTGCCCATGCTCCACACATCGTAGTCGGAGAAGTTCACCTCATAATCGAAGTCGATCCATGTGAAGCGTCCGGTTTCGCGTTCGATGAGGATATGGTCGTTGCGAATATCGCCGTGATGTTCGCCCATGCTATGCAGCCAAGCCATGGCTTCCATGCATGTGAGCAACTGCTGCATGATGCCTGGCAGCACTTCGTTCCAATAACGTTCATGGGGCATATCGGAAGCTTCGAGGACCGCGTATAGGCTTTTTCCTCGGATGAAGTCGACGATTCGGACGGGATTTCCTGCGGGGTCGACGACGGTTTTGCCTTGCATGAATCGGTCGTGGCCGGACACGAGGTCGAGCACTCGCGATTCTTTTTGGGGGCTTCGGATGCAGCGAACGCGCACCATGCCGACGTTGGTGGAAAACTGTTCGTGGAAGACGAGTTTGATGATTTTGTGCTCGGCGGTGGTGAGGTCCACGGCGTATTTGACCCAAAATTTCGGCTGATCATCGATACCGAAGCGTCCTTCCTGGGCATCGCCGAGCACGAAGTAATCGTTGCCTTGCAGGCGAAGGACATGACCGCCTTCGATTCCCATATAGGCCGTGGTATCCGTATGTACGACCACGGTCTTGGCGGCTCGTCGCGGCGTGACTTGTTCGATACGGGCCTTGAGTTCGTTCTGGTCCTCGAAGATCATTGCCTATCCGTTTGCGCGGGTTCGACGGGCTCTACCTCGGCTTGCCTCAGCATGGGGGGGTTGGGCAAGAACTTCAACGCGGATACGAGCGAGGCGGGCGGCGCCCTATCGTTCTCGAATGCCTTATTTTCACGAAGGCTCATCACGCTTTCGGTGGAAAAATCGATGACGCGTCGGGTCGAGTTCATGCTATGGATAACGCGCCGCGTTGATTGCGGCAATCTGCCCCCATTTCGAGGTTTAAGGAATGAATCGACAGAAGATTGCGAACGCCGTCTTGACTCCAGCCGATTGGGTACTCGACCGCCTGCTTCAGACGATTCGGCAGCGCGAGGTATTCGACCGTATTTCCAGTGCTGCGTACAACACGTTCGGCGGGATGATGCGCACGCAGTTTGAGTGGCTCAATGAATTGGCCATCGAGGGAGCCGAAAACGTTCCGGCGAGCGGTGGATTGGTCATGGCATCGAACCACCAGAGCTGGCTGGATGTTCAAGTATTGACGGCTTCTTGCCCGCGTCGTGTTCATTTTGTAGCGAAGATGGAGTTCAAGAGCTGGCCGGTGTTGCGTCATCTCATCGAGCTATCCGAATCCGTCTTTGTCAACCGTGGAGGCGATGCGGAAGCGCTGCATAATATTGAGGAAGCGCTTCGCTCGGGCAAGGTGGTGGCCATTTACCCAGAAGGGACGATCCCCGGAGAAGAAGACATACCGCGTCGTGCAGTCGATCGGTCGACGGGTTTGCTAAGGGGCAAGACGGGCGCGGTGCGACTGGCCATCAGCGCAGGTGTTCCCATTGTCCCGGTGGGGGTGTCGGGCACGGGGCGGGCGCTTCCTCCGGAAATCTATCCACGGCTCGAGGTTTTGCGCATGCCTGGCGCCTCTCCTATCCGTATTCGGTTCGGCGAGCCCATCGATTATTCCCAATACCACGGCCAAGAAGTCGATAAGGAAGTGCTGAGGGAACTCACCGATGAGTTGATGCGTCGCATCTCCGAACTCGTCGATCACCGCAGCAATTACGCTCCCATCGAGGTGCCCATTCCCGCGCCGCCCGCCTACGAAAAGGTTGGTGTGCTGCTATTGCATGGATTCACGTCCTCGACGGACACGGTCGATGGGCTGCTACCATTTCTCGAAAAGCAGGGGATCGACTATGAGCGGCCGATTCTGCGCGGTCACGGCACGCGGTATCAGGACATGCGGGGGGTCACGGCGCGGGACTGGTATGTGGATGCGGACCGCGCGCTTCTTCAATTGTGGAATCGCGTGGATCGGGTGGTGGTGGTCGGTCTGAGCATGGGAGGATTGGTGGGGCTCGAGCTTGCCATGCGTCATCCCGACAAAATCGCGGGTTTGGTCACGGTGGCGGCGGCGCTCAAGTTCAAAGACCCGCTCGCCATGTTTACGTCTCTGCTTTCCAAAGGGGTCCGGTACTGGCCGTCGCCCGAGTCTTTCAACGACCCGACCTTGGCGAAGCGTTGCACCAACTATCCGATGTTCGCCACGGACTCTTTCGCTTCCCTTTACGATTATTCGCGGCGAATTGCCGAGCGTTTGCCGGAAGTCCATGTCCCCATCCGCATTCTCCAGTCGAAAAAGGATCAAATCATTGCGCCGGAATCGGCCAATATCATTTACGAAAAAGTCAGTTCACCGATTCGGGAAATGGTTTGGTTCGAACATAGCGGTCACGAGATGATGCAAGACATGGAAGCCCAGGACGTCTTTCGGGAAATCATGGCCTTCGTGAGCTATTTCCAGCGTGATCCGACCGCGGTCTCTTCACCCGACTGATGGATTTCGGCGGCTCGTGGTCGACGGGCGGTTGGGGGATAGCCGTGGGATTCGCGGGGGGATCGACTTCGAAGAACCCCAAAAAGCACAATAAATATAATTACTTATAAGCGAAACGAAAATCTTCTCCCCCCTGGTGTCGTTCTACTTTGGAACTCGACCTTGTCGTGGCTAGGGTAGGGGCGTGCGCTATTTTGCCTTTCTGCTGCTGGCTTTTGTCCTCGAAGTATTCGTGCTGTCGGCAGTTGGATCGTGGATTGGCGTCTGGAAAACCTTGGGCCTCATGCTCGTCACCGGCGTGCTGGGTGGCGTGCTGGTCAAGCGGGGGGGAATTCGGGTCTGGAGCCTGGTGCGGCAGTCGTTATCCGAAGGTCAGCTCCCGAGCGATGGTATTCTGAGCGGATTTCTCATTCTCGCAGCCGGGGTTTTCTTGCTTCTTCCGGGTTTTTTGACGGACCTTTTCGGTCTTCTTTTGCTCGTTCCGCGTTTTCGGTGCATGGTTGCAGAGCGTCTGCGCGCGGTCATGGAGAAAAAAGCTCGACAAGGCGTCATGCAGGTCGTTGCCCTCGATCCGCAAGGATGGGAACAAGCCCCCGAACAGCACGGCTGGATGCCTGGCGCGGCGGAGTTTTTTTCAAAAAGCGGGCATGGCGAGGTCGTGGATACGGAAGGTGTCGAAATTCAAGAAGGATTGCTGTTGGGTCCGGGTAGTTCGGACGACAGTATCCGGGAGGACGAAGAACCGTGAAGCATCAGCCCGAAAACGTTCGGTACTTCAGAGTCGAGCTGGTTTTGCGTTACACACGGATCAGTTGCATGCCGTATCGAGCGACATTTCCCGCTGCGAAAGTGGTTCAAGCGCAACACGCCGATGATGCGGTTCGTCAAGCTTGTTTATGCCTCGATAGGGACCTCGAAGATATTTTGGCGCAAGTCAACGCGTTGAATGTCAGTGAAGTTTGGGTGGATATTCTTTCCGTACAGTTGCTGAAACAAGCGCAAGACCCGGTTTGGAATCCATGGTGGTTTCCCACCGATCAGGCCATTCCTTCTTATATCATCGTGCGTTCTGTGGGCGAAGCCGGGCTGTCGAAAGAGAGCCCAACCCCGGAAAAGAGCCCAGAAAGCTCCGATCCGTTGCCGTGTTATGGGCGACCCATCGACAAGGAATACCGCAGGACGACAGCGGTGGTGACGACGTCGGCAGAGAATTGGGAAGCCAGCGGTCCTGCGATGGGTGAATAGCCGGCAGGCGAATTCGATCGGGCCATGGCATGCGAACCAGCGATTGCGTGGCGGGCGGATGGCTTATTTCGGCTGGATTGGCCGCGATGGCCTGTGAAGGCGGCCTTCCCGAGCCGGGCGTGCAAGCGCCCAACGATCCGGTGCAGGTTTCGTTACCGGCTCCCAAGATGGAAAAGTTGGGAGATTACGAGTTCGAAGCGCTTGCGACCCTGAAGCTCGAAGCGCGGGTGCTTGGTAAGGAGCGCTATTGGTTTGGTCGTGAATCGGAATTGGCACCCTACGACCTGGCGCTTGGCTGGGGGGCGATGAGCGATTCAGCCATCTATGGAAAACTGGAAATCGAGCAATATGGCCGTTGGTATCATTATCGTTGGGACGCCAAAGGACCTCCGATCCCCGTGGATGAAATTATTCGGCACAGCGGCAATATGCACGTTATTCCCGCCAATGGGGACGTGAAATCCGCGCTGGCAGCCGTGTGCAGACACGATATCGTGCGTCTCGAAGGCTATCTTGTGGAAATTCGGGGGAGCGACGGGTGGAGATGGCGCTCGTCGCTATCACGGCAGGACTCGGGGGCTGGTTCCTGCGAGGTGATGGTGGTCAAAAAGGTGGAACTTCGCCCCCCATGACAATGCCTTTTTCAGGCGGGGAGGCGAGGAAATGGTGTCCTTTGCCACGGGGGTGTTTGAACATAGCGGACAAACGCAGTATTGCTACAATGTAGCTAATCGTATTTTTATATCTGGCAATATAGGTATATGTGCTGTAGTTCCTTGGGCATGGGCAAGATGATTATCCCCATGGTGCTAGGCGGGTTGTTGATCTTGGGTTTGGGATGTTCGGATCCGGTTTTCGTTTCATTTCCGGACGGTCATCAACCTGAAATGACTGATGAACCTTCCTCTGAGGCGGCCACGGCTTCTGAACCGCAGCCTTCTCAAGACTCGGTCGAAGCGGAAGCGCCGTCATCCCCATGGCCGTTCCAGGATGCGGGGCGAGGCGAGGAGGAAGCCCAAGAAAGGCAGGAGGGGGGTGTTGTCGAGGGGGAAGCCGACGCGGAGGATGCCATGCCCTCCACGATGGAACCCTTGGAAAGCAAAGTGTTTTTCATCCAACCGTCGGAGGGGGCGGCGCTATCGAATCCCCTCTTTTTCGAGATTGGCGCTCGTCACGTGGATTACGTACAAATTTTTTCGGATTCGATTCCTTTGACGGAGTTGTGGGAGCCTGTGTTGACGAAGTCGGGGCGTTTGTGGATTTCAGAGCCTGGTTTTCATTCGCTTCGGCTCGTGGGCTACGACCAGCAGCATCGGGAACGCGCTTGGGATGAGATCACGATAACCGTGACGGAATGATGCGTCGGGTCATTCGGGCAGGCCGAATCGGGTTCGGTTTTCTTTGAGGAAGGCGACGTAGAAGGCGGAGGGTTCGTGACCCGGCAGTTCGCCTTCTTCGATGGCTTGTTCCAGGGCTTGTTTGATTTGGCCGATGAGGCGTGAAGGGGGGATGCCGAAGGCGTCCATGATTTCGTTGCCGACGCCGGAGGGCAGGGGAGGCACGCGGGCGTCGAGAACGGCAAGTTCGCGAATTCGTTCAGAAAGTTCTGCGATCTGCTGCAGCCCGCGGCGTTTTTTCTCCGGGCGTTTGGTGGTGATATCAGCGCGCGAGAGGCACAACAGGTCATCGAGTTCGGCGCCGATTTCCCGTGCGAATCTGCGCACCGCGCTATCGGTCCAATCCTTTTCGTATTGGTTGGCGCGAAGGTGGTGCAAGATGAGAAAGCGGATGCTTCGGTGCAGGGGGGGCTCAAAAAATCCCAATCGTTTTCCAATGCGGTCGAACATGCGTGCGCCCAACTCCGCATGCCCAAAGAAATGAACTTGGCCGTCGGCGCTGATGCTTCGTGTTTTGACTTTCCCCACATCGTGCAAAAGGGCAGCCCAGCGCACGGACAGGCGAGCTTCTGCTTGTCGAACGACTTGTTTCGTATGTTTCCAAACGTCTTTATGACGCCATTCGCCATCCCCGAATCCGACCAAGGCAGAGACTTCCGGAAGCAGGGCGTCGAGCACACCGTAATCGAGCAGAGCATCGAGGCCGCTTTCCGGGTCGGGGGCCATGAGCGTGCGGTCGAGTCTGAGGCGCACTTGTTGAGGAGCGGTGCGTGTAGCGAGTGGAAAATCTGGTGTGACGCGGAGGTTGGGGGCGGTGGTGGGCGCCCCTTCGGCGCGTGCGACGGCATGGTCGAGAATGAGAAAGGCAGCGTCGCATTGTGCTGCAATGGCTTCGTTCACGCGCGTCGTCTAGCACATTGGGCAAGGAACGAAAGGGAGAGTCGCCTTCCGCCATCGCAAGTATTGCAAGTGAGGGAAAGGCGCGCCACACTGAGCGGGTCGTGAAAAACCCCGCTGACCTGCTCCGAAGCATTCCGATGTTCGAGGGGCTCGATGATCAGGACGTCGAGGACCTCGCCGCGGAACTCGTGGAACGACGCTATTCGGCGGGCCAGGTCGTATTCGAAGCAGGGGAGGCGGGCGATACGATGTACCTTGTCGCCGAGGGCACGGTGAATATTCATCTGCCGGGCGATCCAACGACGCGCGTGTCGTTGGCGGACTTGACCGTGGGAAAAGTATTTGGGGAAGTCGCGCTATTCGACGACAAGCCGCGGAGTGCAAGTGCCCAAGCCATGACCGATACGGTGCTTTTGGAGTTGGGAAGAACCGTGTTGACATCGTACTTGGAACGTCGTCCGCGGGCGGCGATGGCCATTTTACGAACAATGTCCGAAAGGTTGCGTCAGACCAACGCGATGTTGAGCGAGCGAGCGGCACGCAATGTGATCGAGGAGTTTGAAAAGGGGATGGGCTGGGCGGATCGTCTGGCCGATCGGGTGGCGGAGTTGAATGGCAGTTGGTCGTTCATCCTTATCCTATCGGGGTTGACGGTAGGATGGGTGCTCATCAACATTCCTGGAGTGGTGTTTTCGCACGCGCCCGACGAATATCCCTATCAATTTTTCAATTTATTGCTTGCGGTATTGGTGGCGTTGCAAGGGCCGCTCATCGTGATGAGCCAGAACCGACAGGCAGCCAAGGATCGAAAGGAAGCGGAGACGGACTTCAAAGTGAATTTGAAGAACGAGGTCAATATTGAGACATTGCTCAAGGAACTTCGAGAGTTCCGAGCGTTGGCGGCGGGGCGTCGACCAGGGGCCGTACCGACTGGAAACGTCAAACCGGAGCGGTCTGGACTGTCGGCGAATCCGCGGATGGATGCTTGAGCGACACGGATGGGTTGGGCCAACGTGCGCCAGGGCTCGCATCGACCATGGCGATTGAGTATGGTCGGTTATCAATCACACGACGGAACGAGGCATGGGGACGAACATCCTGTTTCACGCCGAGACGGACGTTGGACGCAAACGCGACCACAATGAAGACAACTTCCTTGTTGACAAGGGATTATCGTTGTTCATGGTGGCAGACGGGATGGGGGGGCATGCGGCGGGTGAGATAGCGAGTGCGCTGGCGGTTCGGACGATTCACGAGAAGATAAAAGGCGAGCGAACGTTGCTCGACGACTTTCTGTCGGGAGCTTCAGGGGCTTCGCGGGTGACGGTCAAGGGGGTGTTGAACCTGCTGGAGTATTCGGTTCAGCAGGCGTGCAAGCACATCTATGAAGCGGCCCAAGTGGATGTGGCCAAACGGGGAATGGGCACGACGTTGTCGCTTCTTTTGGTGTGTGGGAACCGGGGTTTCATTGCTCACGTGGGCGATTCGCGGATCTATCTCGTACGAAACGGCAAGGGGCGTCAGATCACGGAAGACCATACGGTTTTCAACGAACTGGTCAAACGGGGTAAGTTGTCGCGGGATCAAATCGAGAAGGTTGCGCAGAAACATGCGATCACGCGAGCGTTGGGGGTTTACGAACAGGTAGAGGTGGACACGCTATCGTTCGAATTGCTGCCGGGCGACCAGCTCGTATTGTGTTCGGATGGGCTGCATGGCTACCTCGATAGCATGCAAGAACTCGAGGCACCTCTTGCGATGCCGGAGGGGCAGGCGGCTCGAGCGCTCATCGCGATGGCCAATGAAAAAGGGGGAAAAGACAATATCACGGTGGTGTTGGTGCGGGTGGTGGGCGAGGGCACGGCGATGGAAGCGCAGCGTGCTCAGCGTTTGGCGCTCAAGCGCGAGGTGTTGATGCGCATGCCGTTGTTCGGCAAGCTATCCGAGCGTGAATTGATGCGAGTGATGCAAGTGGCGGAGGTGCGAACCTACGAGCCAGGACAACAAGTGATTCGGGACGGGGATCGAGGTGATGAGCTTTTCATCATGCTGTCGGGTCAGGTCAAAGTGTTCAAGGGCGATGCAGAATTGTCGACCTTGGGACAGGGGGAGCATTTTGGGGAGATGGCGTTGATTCGAAGCCAGCCCCGAAGCGCGGATGTCATGGCCGAAACCAAAAGCGAGATCATTGCGATTAACCGTACGGATTTCTTTGATATTTTACGAAAAGAGCACGAGATGGCCGTCAAATTGCTCTGGCAATTTCTCGGTGTTCTGGCCGACCGGTTGGATCGGACCACGAAAGACTTGCGAACGGCGCGGGAGGAAATGGAAATCGAGGACATCACCGCGGATATTTTTCGCGATGAACAGTCCGAAGACACCGTGTCGGCGGAGGAGCAGGACATTCATTCTCGTCCCACCATTCCGAATACGATCAACCGAGATAGGGAATGAAAGGGACTCGCTCCCTTGCCCCAAAGGTTCGACCGCGCTTTTTCCCTTCGGCAAGCCTCGAATCCAAAGCCATGAAATCCAGCGTCGGACGTTCGGGGAAACCCAAGGATCGGCCCGTCGGGGAGTAATTCATTGACATCCCATCACCCAGGCCATTACCGTCCGCGACACGGACATGTGCTTAATGGCCACGAAATCGCTCTATTCGGTGCCGGTGGGATGTGGGGCCCTCGTTGCGTTCGCGATGCTTTTTGGTGTTTCGCCCGGTTATGCGGACGAGCCGTATAAGGCAACGGAACGGCCCGTACTCAACGAGCCTGGTGAGGTGACGGCCGTAGTCGACGCTTTCGACGACGACGACCTTTTCGATTTGCACCTCACCCTTGGCTATCAACATATGTGGAAGAACGCCAACATCGTGCGTGAAACCTCGATTGACCAAGGCTCATTGTCGTCGGGCGGATACGTGGCGGACACGATGAACGTGGCGAAGTATTCCGGCTCGACTTCGAGGCTCAACACGCGGGTGGATGTGGGGTTGTACAAGGATGTCGCGCTTTACCTTCGCATGCCGATCATCTTGAATGACTCGAGCAAGTTGTCGGGTCTTGATGGAAGCGATCGGGTGCAGAGCGTCGTGCTTGCGGGGATGCCGGGAGAGCAGTTGTTTCGTCTGCCCTTCGAATCTCCGGACCGATCGGGTATCGAGTATCTCGCGCTAGGGTTTGATGTGAACATCATGAACCAGGCACGGGATGCCACGAAACCCACGTGGTTGTTTGGTTTCGAGGGAAGGTTCAGTCTCAGTGAGCCGATGCATGCCTGTGGTGCGGGGGGGGGCAATCAAGGCAACAAGCAGGTTTCCTGTGCAGATCCATCCGACGTCAATCGCGATGGGACGGCGGGTAATTACGCGTATACGGATCATACTGGGCAGACGTATCAACTCGAGGGAACGAAAGCGGGGGAGCGGTCCGCGGGGGTGAGTCGTGGCACCACCGGTATCGAAGTGCATACGTTGGTCTCGCGACGTATCAAGTATCTGGAGCCGTACGGTGGTTTCCGGGCACTATTCGAGTTTCCCACGGACAAGAGCGATTATGGTTTGATGGATCTGGAGGGATCGTTGGTCAACCATCCGCCGTTGGAAGGATGGATGGTCATGGGGATGATGGTCATTCCTTGGGAGAATCGGGAGCAGTTCCAACGGCTCACCTTCGATGCGCGCGTCGAAGGGGCCTATCGTTCGGAAGGCCGCGATTATAGTGAGCTTTTTGATGCCCTGGGCTCCAGCGACGCGATGTCTTTGCGTCGTCCCAACTACGCTTCGTACCAGCGCAATCCCGATCCTGCGACGGCGCAAACCTATCCTTCCGTGGTCAATCCATCATCGCAGAAGGTGTACTTCACAGGGCTTACGGATGTGCAGGCCCATGGCAAGTTTCGGGCTTCGGGTAGCGTGACGTGGCAGGCGGGCGAGTATGTGAAGTTCCAACTCGGCGTGGGATATATGTATGTGCAGCCGCACTTCATCACGATGGACCAGCCGTGTAACCCGGACTTCAAAAAAGACATGTCGAAGGCGGGCCCTTGCCGAAACGTGTCTCGGGTGGGGGATACTTCCACGTTCAGCGCGACCGGTATTCCGAATCCCAACTATCGACCGTCGATCAACCAGGTTGGGCAACGGTTCAAGGTTGACGATGTCAGCGTGGTGGACCTGTGGCTCAATGGCGTTGTGATGTTCTGAGGCGTTTCGCAAAAGCATCATGGCTCGGCCTTGCGTGCTTTGTGGCGGGCGTGTCGCCGCGCGCTCACGCCCAGGACTCATCCTCTTCCGTTGCGCAAGAGGTCAGGATTGTCATTCTTCCGACCCTGACGCCCACGGGTGAAGTGCCTACGGATAAGGCCCTGGGGCGTCCCGAATTGCAAAATGGTCTTCTTTGGACCAAGGCGCGGGAGTTGGACAATCTGCTGCACGACACGGCGCAAGACCTTGGGTTTGTCGTCGACTTGTCGGAGCCTCGCACCTCCGATGTCATTGTGTCGGAGCGGGAATTGCTCGCCCGCGCTTCCCGTTCCGTTTCGTGGCAGTTATCACCACGCCTCGAATTCGAAGGTTCGGATATCGTCCTTCGTTTGCTTTTGGTGCCACCGAGAGGGGAGCACGTTTTGGTTCGCACCGAGACGGTATCATCGGAGGACTTCCAGGTTCGAGCCGTCGTGATGTTTCGCGACCTTGTGCGTGGGGCAAGGCCTTCCTACGACGATCGGGGTTCTGGATTCGAAGGAGATCTACGTCCGATGAGACCGGAACAACGTCGCTCCGAGGGAAGGGCGGTGCTTGTGATGCATGCGGCGGCGCTGGGCGGATTCGTTGGATATTCTCTTCAAAAATCGAGTGGATCGGACGATGCGAGGCTGACGTATCCGTTGATGGCGCTTGGAACGGGCGTGGGTTTTGGGGGTGCGCTGATCATTGCGGAGGAGTGGGACGTGGGCCTTGGGGACGCGTGGTATATGTCCGCGGGGGCGGTTTGGCCGGTCTTCGGGGGAATGATGTTGGCGAAGGGGCGCGACGTGCAGCCTGAATTGGATCGCTATGCGTGGGCCGTGGGAAGTGGCCTGGCCGGCGTGTCGTTGGCGTCGATATCCCTGAGCTTTGCCGGCATGGGCACAGGTGGCGCGGCGGTGGCGCATTCTGGTGGATTTATCGGTACGGGTTTGGGGGCTGGCGTGGAGATGGCGATTCGTGGCAAGGCCGATGTGACTCCCTACGAAGGCCTTGGATACGGTGCTCTGGGGGGCGTTGCGGTCGGTGGAATATGGGGACGTTGGGTGCAGGAATCGCCTTCGCGCATCATGATGGTGGACGTGGGTGCTGGGCTTGGGGCGCTGTCTTTTGCGGCTGTGGGAAGCCCGCTTCTCATCGGTGATTCGACCGAAGGGCGGCAACGTGCGTGGGTGTTGGTGACGATGTCTGGCGCTGTGGCGGGGGGATTGGCAGCGTTTTGGATGACAGCGGCGAGTGAAGAAAAAAGCGCCGACGCGCCTTTGACTCATCCCATGGCGGGGGTGATCGGACAAAGCTTACGAGCGGACGGTACGTATGCTCCGGTGATGGGCGTTGGGTGGAGTGGTCTTTGGTAAGGCTTATGGTTGGTCCGGGGGCGGACACAAGTGGGGGGCTTGGACGGTAGCTGATGCTCCATCGAGACAAGCGTGTAACGTTTCTCCTTCGCATCGCACTGTTTTCTCACAGATGGCGTCGCCGTAGTGGCAGATGGCGGAATCCTCGGTTTGCTTGCACACGCCGTTCAGCCTCGAGCAATCGCGGTAGCTGACTTGTTGGAGACTGTCACAACCGAGACGGACATCGCCATCGCAACGGTCGGGCTGAGGAGGAGAGGAGGGAGACGCGGTGTAGTGTCGGTCGGTGCAACCCGTGGGGCTTTTCGAGTCACATTCACCGAAGACGCGGGCGCAATCACGACGGATGGTGGAGTTGTCGGTTGTCATGACGGCGACGGTTCCATCGCAGGACACGGAGTATGTTGTATTGGCTTTGCAGCCATCTTCTTCGCATGAGAAGTCCGCTTCCCGTGAGGTGATGCATCCTTTGATTTCGCCGCAATCCTTGGATTTTTCTACGCAATCCACGAAGAATTCTGCTCGTTCGTTGGTGTCACCCAACACGGAAAACAAAAGGTTTGACGTGGAGATGGGGATGGCTCGTTCAGCGGACCAAGCCAGGTCTGTCAAACAGATTTCTACTTGCATGAGGCCGAGGGCATTGTCCGCATCGCATGCGGTGTAGGCAATGCACGCACGGGTTATCGACTCGAGACTGATGGGTTCTACGGTGGGCTTGGTAGGCCAAGCCTGCTGCGCATCTTTGGCCGTGGGGCCCTCCGGTTCGCTTTCCAAATCGATGGAACAGGCGGAAAACGACAACATACTGGTGAGGCAAACGAAAGGGATGAGCGTCTTCATGCCCCAATGACGAGCAATGGTTGTGCCAGCGAAGATGAACTCGTTTTTCGTGGCATTGCGCTTTTCAACGGAAAAAGTGGCGCTGTGGACAGACCACAGTGGTGTGAAGGCGCCACAGACGTGTTGCCGGTTGGAGTCACCGCGTCCGGGATTCGTGCTGAACCATGGCATGACCCGACTCTTTGTTCTGTCTGCCGCATGGCAACCATGCCAAGGCATCCGATCATTGCCCCGATGCATATCCGTATCTGGATAGTTGCGAGCACGTTTACGAGCATGCCCTTTACGGCGATCCGGTCGGCTGAGGTGAGTTCATGGGGTTGGTTCGAACCATCCATGATCGTCTGTTTTGCGATGGGTGTTCCGGCGTAAGCCCCGGCACCCGCACAAGGCGCCAAACACGATTAACCATAATGAATACGGTTGGTTATGAGATTGGGGCACGCGACAACCACAGCCCTCCTGGCTATCGGCGCTTGGCGGGGTTGCCGCATCGTTGGGCATGGGTGTGGTGGCTTCGACCGCATGATCCGAAACACCATCCTTGGCCACGTCTCGTTCGGCGTCGGATGGTAGTTGTGCATCGGGAATCGTGGCGTCCACGCCCGCATCCACGGGGTCCTGGCAAGCGGGATCGGGGCCCAATTGTTGTCCCGAGTAAGCCAGATCCTTGATTTCGACCCCGGCCGAACCATCGACATGCCAAGCCGTGATCTGTCCAATCAGGGCTTGTGGAGTTCGAAATGAGAATTGTGTGGCGATGGGCTTACCATCCACGCTCACATCGTAACGCCGTGTGGCGACATCGAAGTCGATCGCAATATGATAAGTTTTTCCGCTTTCGTAGGGGATGGGAGCGAGGGCTTCGTAGACCTCCGCGTTTCGAACGTCGAAGGTTCCTTGGCTATTGAGCCGAAGTTGCATGGCGTGGTCCCCGTGGGATTGGACAGGGATTCGTCCTGTGAGCCCAACGTAGGCATCGAGGTTGTTGCTATGAGCAACCAGATCGAAAACGATGGTTCCCTGTTTTGGAAACGGCGGAAAGAAAAGGTTGTTCCATTGACTCGAGGATGCGAGCGGGCCCGGAGGCAGGACGTCGACCGTGAAAGTATCCACTTCGATGGAACCGGTTGGGCCGCGGACCGCGAGCAAGACGACATGGGATCCGATGGGGAGTTCGAGCAAGTCGCGGGAGCACGATGAACTCGGTTGAGGAGAGGTGAACCAACCAAAGCCTTGAATATTGCCTTTTTTTGCTTTGGAGGCGGAGGCATCGACGAATACCTGAGCGACCTTGGACTGGGGGGGAGGCATGACACGTTGATCCGGTCCAGCGTGAGCGACCAGATGGTCCGTGAGAGGGTGAGGATACGGATAGGGATTGTACGTACTCGGTTTGGTCAGCTCCCAAGTCGGTCCACTTCCGCAGCATGTTCCAACGCCGGTGACCAATTGCGTGGGATCGATGATGTCGTTGTCCCAGATATGAATGGGTCCCGTGGCCTGTGGCGTCTGTTTCGAGAGTTGAATGGCCCTGGTGTAGCCGCGGATCGTATTTTGATAGACGAGTCCCTTGCCGCCGCGCAGGGTAATGGCCGAGCCGCTGTAGTCGGGGTCGTCAATGACATTGTCGTGAACGATGGCCCATTCGGTTCCCGGATTATCCGGATCCGGATCATAGCATGGGTTACAGGTGGGTTTGGGACTGGGAGGGTATTCAGCGCCGTGGGTATCGATGGCGTGGGACACGGTGTTGTGTTTCACGGTGTTGTGCCGGAATACGTAACGCGCGCCACGGTTCGAGGCGACCGCGTGTCTGCAGCCTTCGAAGAGGCTGTCTTCGATGAAGGTGGCGCGCTCGGTGCCGTAAGGTTCTCCCGTATGAACGGTTCCATAGACGGAAACCCCATAGCCATAGTTGCCGATGCTGGCTTCGTATATATCCCGAAATGTACAATTGTTGATTACGCCCCGGGACTCGCCCCCAACCATGACGCCGCTATTTCCCGTGAAACGGAAGGAGCATTGATCCACGCGAAAGTCCGATACATTCGAAAAAGAAATGCCGACCTCTCGGTCTTCGAGGCTGGCGGCCTGCCAACTCGTGATCCCAAACGAAGAAAGACGAACCGAACTGGTGGCTTTCGAGCGGAAGAAAGGGGCTCGGTATTGGGTGAGCGTGGCGACGTCGGCGTTGGGGGGAGGGGCATCTCTATGCAATCTGGTTTTATCCATCCCCGCGCCAATGATGGTGATGGCGTCCTTCGTGAGATTGATGCTCCCCACGACTTGCCATTTGCCAGGGGGGATCACGATCACGGCCGGTGATTCGACGGCTTCGATGGCGGCTTGCAAATCGGCTTGTGTTCCCGTGGGAGCAAAGACCACGGATTGGGGGTGGGCGGAGTGAGCGAACAACGTCGCTGCGATGGCGATGCGATAGGGAGCCGATGAGCGTTTCATGTGGGTAGTGTACTCGACGGGGCGGGCGGGTATCCACGCACGCGAGGCAGTCCGGGTTTGCATGCGGACGCAGAGAACCGAAACGACAATGCCATAAGGGATGGCCTATCGTATGGCGCGGGCAGGCGATATGACATGGCGGCACGGCCAATTTCCCCATTCGTATCCTCATCATGCTGAAAGATCCCCTCATATTTCACTGGTTTTACTGGACTTGACGAAAATCGTTCTCTCCGCTCCTCTCGGAAAGCTGGAATCCATTCGAGGCCTCGCGTGTTACATCCACCATGGCGACGAGAAAGAATTGCAATCAGTCCAAACGCTCCTCCAACCCAAGGGACCTCGAAAAGCAACACGTTGCGACAGTGGCGGCAAAAAGAGGGAAATTGGGCTTGAGCCCTGCCGCGATAGAAAAATACCTGGCAGAAACCCTGCAATTTGACCTGCATGCCAGAACGATTCTTTCGCTGAAATTGGGGTTGGTAGGCGTGTTGCTGCCGTCACACTGTCTATCCATGTCATCGGCCGGGCCTTGGCATGGTCCGAGGCCAAAGATCCCAAGCACGCCATCAAGCAGATCGACCGGCTTTTGGCGAACAACAAGTTCAGTACCTGGACCATGTTCGAAGCATGGGTGAAGTAGCTGCTGGCCGGGCGCGAAGAGATTCTAGTCGCTCTTGATTGGACGGAGTTCGATGCAGGCGACCAATGCACCATCGCATTGTACCTGATAACCCGCCACGGCCGTGCGACGCCGCTTGTCTGGAAAACGGTGGACAAGTCCATGTTGAACAATAACCGAAATAGCTACGAAGACGAAGTGATCGAAAGACTACACGAGGTGGTTGACCCGCAGGTCAAAGTGATGGTTTAGGCGGATCGAGGCTTCGGTGACCAGACACGTTACGAGCTGCTGCAAACGCTGGGCTGGGATTATGCGATCCGCTTTCGGCAGGCGATTTGTGTGACGAACGCACAACGGCAAACCAAGCCAGCAGTTCAGTGGCTTTTGCCCAATGGTCGAGCCCGAATGCTCAAAGACGTGAAGGTAACGACTGATAACACCGCGATTCCAGCGGTAGTGGTAGCCAAAGCCAAGGATAGGAAGGAACCTTGGTGCATAGCAACGTCGCGTTCTGACCTTACGGCATCGCAGGTCGTCAAGCTATATGCTCGTCGATTCCGGATCGAAGAGACGTTTCGAGATACGAAAGACATTCACTTTGGGATGGGCTTGTCAGCCACGCACATTGGCAGTCCTGTGCGTCGCGATCGTCTGTTATTTCTTGCCGCTTTCGCATTTGTGCTGCTGACATTGCTGGCA
>Ga0208040_1000237_pt1 | contig 73139 bp, 61 predicted proteins | sample AD_UKC083_MetaG_FD_184431 | JGI IMG/M metagenome (GOLD analysis project Ga0208040, IMG submission 184431) | Active sludge microbial communities of municipal wastewater-treating anaerobic digesters from USA - AD_UKC083_MetaG (SPAdes) (version 2) | ecosystem: Engineered > Bioreactor > Anaerobic >...
TCGCGACCTACAAGCGCTTTAATCTGTCAGGAATGAATGGAATTGCTCCTATTCTCGAATTAAATTTAAGTGAATCCGGAGAGTTTGTTTTCGGTAAAATTCACTCTATCAAACAAATAGACGAAGGAGGTCCCATTCCGGATAAATATCATCGCGCTTTAAAAGAGATCAAAAAATTAACCGAAGAAGACCTTCCCGAGTGCACTTTAAAGATAGGTGTCGATGGAACAATAACGCGAGGGGAGGAAGAGAAGAAATAGAAAAAATCATGGCAAAAGGAGATCAATTATATTACAAAGCGTTACAATTAGCCAGGCAGCAAGAGTATGACACTCAAGAGGTTATCTCTTTGTTGAATCGCTCTATTGAGGAGTATCACAATGCCAAAGCTGCTTATGCACTTGCCACATGGTATCTGTTTGGAAAGCATGTCGGCAAGAATTTCAAAAAAGCATTTGAGCTATTGGAAAAATCTATAGCGTGGGAACCCAACAAAGAGGCTTATTTTGATATCGCTGTTTGTTATGAAACCGGCAAAGGCACCCCAAAAGATCTCGAAAAAGCATTTGAAAATTACTTATTATCAGCTCTTTATGGTGAACCTAAAGCAAAATATGAAGTAGGACGCTGTTACTACTACGGCATCGGAGTTCCCCAAAATATCGAATTAGGTCGTGAAATAGTTAAGCAGTTTCCGGAAAAATAACGATAGGAGACTCCCCTTGATCTAATTAAGTTCTGTACATAAAATTTAGGATAAAATCATTTTTATGATTTTGAGTTATTTATACTGTAGTTTAACACTATTTTTTGTATTTTTGCACCTAATTAAATTATGTTTTCTAGGTATTATTATCTAAAATATCAATAATAAAAGAAGCTTATGAAAGTAGTTATCTTGGCAGGAGGATATGGAACACGTTTAAGTGAAACTACACACCTCATTCCTAAGCCTATGGTTGAAGTTGGAGGAAAGCCTATCCTTTGGCACATTATGAAAATCTATAGTTACTACGGATTTGATGAATTTGTTATATGTTGTGGGTATAAACAATATGTTATTAAAGAATATTTTTCCAATTATTTTCGACACAATTGTGATATTACAGTCGATCTTTCTGATAATAGCATTGAAGTCCTTGACAATCATTCTGAAAATTGGAAAGTAACCATGGTTGACACCGGGCTTAATACAATGACGGGAGGAAGAATTAAACGTATTCAAAAATATATTGGCGATAATCCATTCCTTCTCACATACGGAGATGGTGTTGCGGATGTTAATATTTGCAAAACGATAGAAGAACATAATAGATCAAGGAAACACTTGTCTATGATGGCTTATCAGCCCGGAGGACACCTTGGCGTGTTAGACATACAAGGCGATGAAGTTGTTTCGTTTATTGAAAAGCCTACACAATCTGGTACGTGGATTAATGCCGGTTTTTTTGTTTGCGAACCTCAAGTATTTGACTATTTAGACGGTGATCACGAAATGTTTGAGCGTCAACCCATGACTCGTATGATGGAGAAATCTCAAATTCATGCTTTTAAACATACAGGGTTTTGGAAACCCATGGATACATTAAGAGATCGTAATGAATTAAATGAACTTTGGGAAAAAGGAGATGCTCCTTGGAAAGTGTGGTAATTCAATTATAAAAATTTTCCAATGGATATAGCAGCTTTTTATAAAAATAAAAAAGTTTTTATTACAGGACATACCGGATTCAAAGGATCATGGTTAACTGTCATTTTGCATAGTTTTGGTGCCGAAGTGAAAGGCTATGCCCTGGAACCGGGAACAAATCCATCACTTTACCAAACTATTCACTGTGATAGCCTATGTCACTCGGTTATTGGTGATATTCGTAATGCTTCTTTTTTACAAAAGCATATCAATGAGTTTGCTCCCGATATTATTTTTCATCTTGCTGCTCAGCCTATTGTCAGAACTTCTTATGACATTCCCGTTGATACTTTTGATATCAACGCTATGGGAACAGTCAATCTACTTGAAGCAATTAGACAAATGGAAAAGAAATGTATCATTGTTCTAATAACTACTGATAAGGTATACGAAAATAATGAAAGTGGACAAGCTTACAAAGAAAATGATCGCTTAGGAGGTTACGATCCTTACAGTGCAAGTAAGGCGTGTGCAGAATTAATAATAGATTCTTATCGAAAGTCTTTTTTTAATTCAGAAAAATATTCAACACATCAAAAAGTAATTGCTTCTGCACGAGCAGGGAATGTTATAGGTGGCGGCGATTGGGCCAAGGATCGGCTACTCCCCGACATAGTAAGAGCATTGGTAAAAAATGAAACAATCAATATTCGCAATCCTAGAGCTGTGAGACCATGGCAACATGTATTGGAACCCCTATTTGGCTATCTTACTCTCGCAATGAAAATGGATGAAGACCCTATTATATTTGCTGATGCTTTTAATTTTGGACCTTATCCTTACGATGTATTAACAGTCGAAGAAGTAACAGATTTAGCTGTTTCTATATGGGGAAAGGGAGATGTAGCTTTTCCGGAATTACGAGGACAAGTACATGAAGCGGGTTTGTTGTCGCTCAATATTGAAAAAGCAGAAAAGTTACTTCGTTGGAAACCAAAATTAAATGCAGAAAAAGCATTAACATACACCATAAAATGGTATAAAAACTACTATGAAAATAATATTAATATGTTGGATTTTACCATTATTCAATTAAAAAATTATCAAAAACTGTAATTACTATGACAAAACGAGAACAAATACTTGCATTAGTAAGAGAATATTACGAAGAAGTTTTTGGAATAAAAAAAACTTTTGAACCGGGTGATCAGATTTCCTATGGAGGGAGAGTTTTCGATGCAGAAGAGATCTGTAATTTGGTTGATTCTTCCCTGGATTTCTGGTTGACGTCCGGTCGTTATACACAGCAATTTGAAAAAGAGTTTGCCAAATATCTTAATGTGAAATATTGTTTACTCACTAATTCAGGCTCTTCGGCAAATTTGCTGGCATTTAGTGCATTGACTTCTCCCTTATTAAAAGAAAGGGCAATTCAAAGAGGAGACGAAGTAATAACAGTAGCTGCAGGCTTTCCGACAACTGTTTCCCCAATCATACAATTTGGAGCTGTTCCCGTTTTTGTTGATGTAACAATTCCGCAATATAACATTGATTGTTCACAATTAGAAAAGGCATTGTCTCCTAAAACAAAAGCGGTTATGATAGCTCATACCCTTGGAAATCCCTTTGATCTGGCAAAAGTTAAAGCATTTTGCGACAAACACAATCTGTGGTTAATTGAGGACAATTGCGATGCTTTAGGGTCAAAGTATTGTATCAATGGAGAGTGGAAATTTACGGGAACTATTGGTGATATCGGAACTTCGAGTTTTTATCCACCTCACCATATAACAACCGGAGAGGGCGGAGCCGTTTATACCAACAATGCTCTTTTAAATCGCATTTTGATCTCATTTCGTGGGTGGGGACGTGATTGTATCTGCGACTCAGGAAAAGACAACAGTTGTAATCAACGTTTTTCACAACAACATGGACAGCTACCCTTTGGATATGACCATAAATATGTATATTCTCACTTTGGATACAATCTAAAAGTTACAGATATGCAAGCAGCTATAGGTTGTGCCCAATTAGAAAAAATTGATAGTTTTACAGCTGATAGAAGAAGAAACTGGAACTATTTAAATGAAAGATTAAGTGGATTATCTGATGTTTTTATATTACCGGAACCGTGTCCTAATTCTGAACCCTCTTGGTTTGGTTTTTTGATAACTATTCGACCGGAAGCTAACTTTAAAAGACTTGAAATCTTACAGTATTTGGAAGATAAAAAAATTCAAACTCGCCTACTCTTTGCTGGGAACTTGATAAAACACCCCTGTTTTGATTCAATGAGAGATACAAATGAAGGATTTAGGGTAGTTGGAAATTTAATTAATAGCGATATTATAACCGAAAATACTTTCTGGATAGGGGTATTTCCGGGTATGCAACCAAAAATGTTGAAATATATGGCAGATGAAATTATTACTTTTGTAAAATCTCATCAATAATCAATACAAATGGAAATTCAGACAACCATATTAACGAATTTATATATTCTGAAAAATATTATTTTTCAGGATAATAGAGGAGTATTTCGAAAGGTATTTGCATCTGATATATTTCAAAAATATCATTTTAATACTGATTTTAAGGAATTTTATTATTCTGTTTCGCATAAAAATACGATAAGAGGAATGCATTTTCAAGTTCCTCCACACGATCATCACAAACTTGTTTTTGTAACTCAAGGGAGTATTATTGACGTTGTTTTAGATATTCGGAAAAATTCACCAACTTATGGGAAATACTTCAGTTGCACCCTAAGTGCTGACAATGGTATCGCATTGTACATCCCTGTGGGAATGGCACATGGGTTTTTGGCACAAGAAGATCATACTATTGTAAATTATATGCAAACATCCTTATACTCAAAAGAATGTGACAGTGGAATTCGCTATAACTCTTTTGGGTTTGACTGGAAAACTTTAGAGCCTATTGTTTCGGAAAGAGATATGGCTTTTGAATTATTTCAAAATTTTAAGACACCTTTTTTATGAATTTATTAGTAACAGGAGGCACAGGATTTATTGGAACTCACCTTGTAAAAGCGTTAGCTGTTGAACATAATATACATGTTTTGTTACCGCCTGATTTGGATGTTATTCTTCCTAATAATGTACATTCTATTGTTTTTTTTGATAACATCAGTGAATTAAACAATTATATCATAAAAAATGAAATCGAAGGAATTGTGCATTTAGCTACTTTGTTTATTGCACAACATCAACCTGAAAATATTAAAGATTTGATTCTATCTAATGTTTTTCTTGGTACTGCTTTATTAGAGGCTGTGGAAGGGAGCAAGGTCAAATGGTTTTTAAATACAGGCACCATTTGGCAAAATTATCGTCCAAATTGCCGAAGATATCATCCAACCAATTTATATGCAGCTACAAAACAAGCTTTTATTGACATGGCTGCCTATTATGTTGAAACTACTCGATTAAAGTTTGTAACACTTAAACTTTCAGATACTTTTGGAGATGGTGATACGCGTCGCAAACTATTTACAATTCTAAAAGAAGCGAGCATGACAGGCGAAACAATACAAATGTCACCCGGAGAGCAATATTTGGATATCTTACATATACAAGATATTATATCCGGTTTTATGCATTTGATTCAGTTGTTAAACGATAATAAAAAATTAGATGCTGAATATGTCCTTGCAGCTAGACAGCGTTATACCTTAAAAGAAGTTGTTACTTTATTTGAAAAAGTAAGCGACAAAAAATTAACTATTAATTGGGGTGGACGTCCTTATCGTAAAAGAGAAATTATGCAGCCATGGAAGAAAGGAAAACTTCTTCCGGATTGGCAAGCCTCTTTATCGCTTGAAGAAGGAATCGCTCTATACTTAAAAAAAAGTAAATGATAGAAGTGGAAAAACATACTCTTCCTTTAGTCAGCGTTTGTATTCCTACATATAACGCCGAAAATTCTATCGTTAATACTTTAAATAGCGTTATCAATCAAACATATCAGCATCTTGAAATTATTGTTTGTGATAACCAATCGACTGACAATACTGTTGAACTTGTCCGAACAATTGAAGATGATAGGATACAGCTCAGTGTAAATAGTGAAAATTTTGGAATGGTGGGCAATTTTAACATTGTTCTATCAAAAGCAAATGGAGTGTTTGTAAAATTACTATGTGCTGATGATGTAATAGAAACTGATTGTATTGAAAAACAAGTAAATGTTTTTCTTGATAATCCAAATAGTAACATTGTAATGGTTACTGCTGAAAAATTTGTTATTAGCAGTAAAGGAAAATGTTTGTTTATTAAGCGATTTCCGGGAAAAGCAGGTATATATCAAGGGGAAAACGTGATTAGAAAAAGTTTTCGTTATGGAACCAATATATTTGGGGAACCTGGCGTAGCGCTTTTCCTAAATGATGCTATTCGCAAAGCCGGACCAATTGATATCCCTCTAGCATTGACTTATGTAGTAGATTTACAGTTATATGCTCAAGTTTTAAAACATGGGAACCTATTTGTTATCAAAGAGCCTTTGTTTTCGTTTAGAGTATCTTCGACTTCTTTTACTGCTTCTTCAAAATGGAATCCTCCCAAAGTATTCAATAGATTAAGGAAAAAATACACAAAAGAAAATTTTATTCATTTTACATTTATTGATAAAATTCTTTCTTTTGTTATGGCATGGATATTGAGCGTTGTTCGAAATTTAATTTTCAAATTTAGTAGTAAAAAATAAGTCCCATGTTGTTATCGGTCATGTTTCCACATTATTGGTAAAAAAATAAACTTCTAATATATATTAAGTGAAAAATATGAAAATGAAAATCAATTTTGATTATTTTAAAGATAAGAAAAATATTGTTTGGATACTTTTTTTTATTATCCTACTTGTAGCCATGATTGTTATGAGTGTTGGAGCCGGGATGAATGGAGATGAAGAAATGCAGGCTACACATGCAAGTAATGTGTTAGATTATTATCAAAGTTTTGGGAAAGATACAGCAGCCGTTTCAACTACATACATAAAAAATGGTAAACCCGAATATTGGAACCTCCCTCATTACGGACAAGTGGTAGATAATTTGGCAAGTTTTGTTGCTCGTGTGTTTGATATTGAGGATGTGATGATGACACGTCATGTGGTTTGTTCAATATTCGGATGGTTGGGTATTGTGTTTGTATCCTTGTTAGCATTACGTATAAGTGGCAACCGACGAGCAGCAATATTTGCGGCTTTACTTTTATTTCTCTCACCCCGTTTTTTGGGGCACTCATTCAACAATATCAAAGATGTTTCTTTTGCCACTGCCATGATAATGGGAGTGTATTACATTTATCTTTTTCTGAGTGAACTTCCTAATGTTAAATGGTCTACTGCCATTAAGTTAACATTGAGTATTGCTTTTGCAATGGCTATTCGTGTTCCCGGTGTATTATTGCTTCCTTATTTTGCTTTATTTAGTTTGGTATATCTCATTCGTCAATACTATGTTAATAAAAAGACAAAGAAAGTCTCAGACCCGAAAAGAAAATTGACAATAACAATTCCAAGAGAGCAAACGATTCGCTATCTGTTTGTTAAATTACTACTATACGGAATAGGTATTGCTTTGGTAGCTTATGTTCTCATGGTTTTGGTATGGCCCTACGCTATCGAAGCACCTATTGCTCATGTCAAAGAAGCATTTATGGGTATGTCACAGTTTGCCACTGGAATACGTCAAATTTTTGAAGGAACTTCGCAATGGTCCGACGCTTTACCATGGTATTATACTTTCAAATTTATTCTGATTACTTCTCCTATTGCAGTGATCATAGGAATGTTGATTTACCCTTTTCTAGGTGGATTAAAAAAAGAAAAACTTTTTTCAACTTTTATTGTTTACTTTACTTTCATTTTTCCTATTTTTTGGATTGTTTACACTAAAGCTAATGTGTATGGAGGTTGGCGACATTCACTTTTTACCTACATGCCAATGGTAGTGGCATCAGGATTAGGATTTAATGCTTTAGTAGAAATCGTTAAAAATAGATATGCTAAAATTGCTTTAAATATTCTCCCTTTCATCCTATTACTTCCTCCTTTTTTACATATCGTAAAAAATCATCCTTATGAATATGTTTATTTTAATGAATTTGTGGGAGGTGTCAAAGGAGCTTATGGGGATTACGAATTAGATTATTATTACCACTCAACACGAGAAGCATCGGAGTGGGTTATCAAAAATGCTGAAAAGTCAGGTTTAGAAACAGGCGATAAAATTGTTGTTGCTTCTTGGCATCCGGCCTCTGTCGGCTATTATCTTCGTCATGATACTGATCGCTTTACAGTAGGTTTTGCCCGGTGGTATGAAAGAGGAAACGTAGATTGGGATTATGCTATTTTTGTTGTTACAGGCATTTATCCCGAATTGCAAAAGAGTTCATATTTTCCACCTAAAAACACAGTGCACACCATTACTGTTGATGGAAAACCGATTTGTCTGATATTAAAGCGTTCCGATAAATCGGATCTGATTGGATTTCAACATAAAGAAAAACAGGAATATGATAGTGCATTGGTTTATTTAGAAAAAGCAGTAAGCATTGAGCCTGCTAATGAAGCAAGTTTAATTAATTTAGTAGAAATCTACTTTAATACTCAACAACTTGAAAGGGCTAAAATTTATATCGACAAATTACTTGCTATAGAACCTCATAGCGAGGTTGCCAATATCTATTTATTACACTATTATTTGATTCTGAATAATATTGACCAAGCGACGCAAATCTGTAAACTTTTGAAAAATATCAATTATAAAAGTGCACAGGCTTATTTCGTATTAAGTGATATTTATGTAAGTCAGGGTAATTTGAGGGGTGCTGAACGAGAGTTATTAAGTCTGATGGATACAGGTAGAATTGACGATCAGGTTATACAAAAATTAATGAAAGTTTTCCAATCGCAAGGATTAAATGAACGTACAGCAACTAGAAAATTGTATAAAGTTCTTGCCGAAAAGTTTAAAAAACAGGGACGAGAAGATTTGTATCAAGAATATCAACGGGCTTATGAAAGACTATAAAAATAATTATTTTGTTTTATCTTTGCACCTGTAAGCATCCAGTTTTGAAAGATACTTGGTTTATTCTATCAAATATGATGGAAGTAGAGATCCCGTTCCGGATAAATATCATCGTGCCTTAAAAGAGATCAAAAAACTAACCGAAGAAGACCTTCCCGAATGCACTTTAAAGATGGGTGCCGATGGAACAATAACGCGAAGGGAGAAAGAAAAAAATAGGAAAATCATGGCAAAAGGAGATCAATTATATTACAAAGCGTAACAATTAGCCGGGCAACAAGAGTATGACACTCAAGAGGTTATCTCTTTTCGTTTTAATTATTTTTTTATTCTAGGTTTAATCACACATCGATTTATAGTCATCAATATTTTGTTTGATACTATTTAATAGTGTATAGTTTTTCTTGTAAACTATGTAACCGACCGAAATAGATAACAAACACCCAATAATTAATATTGGTAGATGGGTACTAAAATTACTATAAAAATCTTCTCTTTGAAATAATACACTGAATACTTGAGGTAAGGTCAATAATAAAATAGGTAGTGCTACACAGAACGATAATAACATTTCTCTTTTTTCGTAAATCTGAAGTTTGTTGATATTAGTTGCGAACTTTACAACTCCTAGCTTGTAATTGTTAGCCTTTTTCAATTTTACTAAGTATCTGCCATATCCAATGGTGCTGACTGTGAATAGTAGTAGAACTAAAAAGAATGGGACTGCATTACGTATTTCCTTGAGAAATAAATTGATATTTGTAAGCATATAAATTACCACAGCAAAACAAAAGGCGAGCATTAATAGTTTTTTGTATAGTAATTTGTTGTGCAATAGTATTGTTTTTTGTTTGACAATACCTCCCAATATTTTTTGGTTGTAGGCTATATTTTGCTCTAATTGATTGCGATAGGTATTCCAACTTTGAATATAATTATCAATTTTCAATTCTTCCTTTGTCATAATTGCTGTTTTTTATAATCTGTTCTAATTTAATTTTGATTCTTTGAATGCGAGTTCCAACATTAGAGACACTAATGCCTAATATTTCTGCTATTTCTTTATGACTTTTGTTTTCTAAGTAAAGAAAAATTAAAGATTTATCAACTTCATTGAGTTTTTCAATAGCCTCATATAGTATTTCCAGCTGTTCATCGGGTTTGTTCTCATCTGTCAAGCGATTGAATTCTTCTCTGATTTCAATAATTGGAATCTGTTTGTTTTTCTTTCTTAAATGACTTATTGCGGTGTTTAGGGAGACTCTATAGAGCCATGTGTTTATTGAAGATTTTCCTTCAAATGAACGTATGCTTTTCCAAATATTGATCAAAATTTCTTGAAATAAGTCGCTCATATCTTCTCTTTTCCCATTTGAGTATATGCGACAGACATTAAGTATCGTTGGTTTGTGATTTTTGATTATTGATTCAAAGTTTTCTTTATTATTCATATCTTATCCCATGTTCGTGTACTTTTTTTAACTAGCCTTTAATATGATTAGTCGCAAAAGTTACGTAAAAATCACATTTATTGTGTTTTAAATAATTGATTATTTAAAAATATAGGCTAAAGTCCATTTATCAATTAGATATTGTACAAAAGTACATTTAAAAGACCTGATAATTAAAACTCAATATTTTTGGGAGTTATATTAAAAAAAAACTCAATACAAAAGTCCGAAAATCCGCAATTATTTCTCAATTTGCTTCATCGCGTAAGCTTTATCGATAGTGACACTTTTGACCTTTTGAGAGGGGAAGTCAAACATTGCTTGCATCATAATCTCTTCGATGACAGAGCGTAAACCACGGGCTCCTAATTGTAGTTCGATAGTGCGGTCTGCAATATATTCCAGTACATCATCTGTGAATTTCAGTTCTATTTGGTCATACTCAAATAGTTTGGTGTACTGTTTAATCAGCGCATTTTTGGGCTCTTGCAAGATTCGAATCAGTGCTTCTTTATCCAGCGGATTCATATGAGTGATCACAGGAAATCGTCCGCACAGTTCCGGAATCAATCCGAAGTTTTTCAAATCTTGTGCAGTGAGGTACTTCAGAAGTTCATTTTTATCAACAATCTTATTTTTTTGGTTGTATCCAATGGGATTGGTGTTCACCCTTTCTGAAATGATATGTTCAATGCTGTTGAAAGCACCACTGGCGATAAAGAGAATGTTTTTGGTATTGACCACGGTGAATTTTTGTTCAGGGTGTTTTCTTCCTCCTTCCGGGGGTACATTGACCTCGGCACCTTCCAACAGTTTGAGCAGAGACTGTTGTACGCCTTCTCCCGATACATCTCTGGTGATCGATGGATTTCCTCCCCCTTTTCTTGCTACTTTATCAATCTCGTCAATAAAAACAATACCACGCTCCGCTTTATCTACATCGTAATTCGCAGCCTGAAGGAGTCGTGTGAGAATACTTTCAACATCCTCCCCAACATAGCCGGCTTCGGTGAAAACGGTGGCATCCGCGATACAGAAAGGAACTTCGAGCAGTTTGGCAATCGTTTGTGCGATCAATGTCTTACCTGTTCCGGTTTCTCCCACCAAAATGATATTGGATTTATCCAATTCAATCTCCTCATCCTTTTTTTGCGTGTGCATCAACCGTTTGTAGTGGTTATAAACAGCTACGGAAATCACTTTTTTTGCATCCTCTTGTCCGATAACGTACTCGTCCAGTCTGGCTTTGATCTCTTTGGGTTTGATCAGTTTGATTGTAAACGGCTTCTTTTTTCGGGGTTTAGCGTAGTTTTCTTCACTCACAATCTCCATTGCTCTTTCTACGCAATGCTCGCAGATTGCAGCATCAATACCATGCAGAAGGAGCGTATCATTATCGATCTCCATACCGCAGAAACTACAAAATTTCACCCCTTTTTTGGCCATTATTTTTTATTTTGGATTAAAACATCATCAATCATCCCATACTCTTTAGCTTCGGAGGCAATCATCCAGTAATCACGGTCACTGTCTTGCCACACTTGCTCGTAGCTTTTACCGGTATGTTCTGCGATAATTTCGTACAATTCTTTTTTCAATTTTTGAATTTCTCTGGCTTCAATTTCGATATCGGATGCTTGTCCCTGAACACCTCCCATAGGTTGGTGGATCATCACTCTGGAGTGCTTGAGAGCATAACGTTTATCCTTTGCACCGGCACAAAGCAGTACAGCAGCCATAGAAGCTGCAATACCTGTACAGATTGTAGAGATTTCCGGTTTGAGATACTGCATGGTGTCGTATATCCCTAACCCGGCATAGACGCTACCACCGGGAGAGTTGATGTAGATCTGGATATCACGATCAGAATCTTGCGACTCTAAAAAAAGTAATTGCGCCTGGATAATGTTGGCTACATCATCCAAAATAGGAACACCCAAGAAGATAATGCGATCTTTCATCAATCGGGAAAAAACATCCAATTGCGTAATATTCATGGGACGCTCTTCAATAATGTAAGGTGTAATGTAGTTTTTCCACATCGACTCATAGCGATGTAATTTTAAACTACTTATTCCCTGATGCTTCAGAGCATATTTTCTAAATTCGTTACTATTCATCTTTTTTGGTTTTTGGGGTTTTCTTTGCTTTGGTTTCTGCGGCTTTCTCTTCAGTCTCTTCTTTTTTTACAGTGTTTTTCGTTTTTACTGTTTTCTCAGCCTTTCCAGTTTTCTTTTCTGCTTTAGTTTCTTTAGACTCTTCAATTTTTGTAGTAGCGGCTTCCTCTTTTTGTTGATATTTATCACCCATATATTTGTAGTAATCCTCTAAGTTTCCTTCAATAATATTTAGGGTAACTATTTCTTTCACTGCCTCAATCACTTTGTTGTTGAAAAGCTGGTCATAAACTTGTCTTGCTGCTGTTTTATCTTCCAGTTGTTTTTTAGCTAATTCAGTCAAACGATCACTTACTTCTTCTCTGTTGAAATATCTAAAATAGTTGTTGTAGAGGAAATCTTCAATATGTTGTTGCATATCTTCTTGAGTAACGTTCACTCCGTGATCAGTAGCAATCTTACTTTCAATCAATTCCCACTTGAAAGAGTTGATATATTTAGGAAAATCTCTTTCAATATCCTCATCACTCATTTTCTCTTTGCTATTTGTTTTGATGAAATATTTTAAGTGCTCTTCAGGAAACTGAATTGAAACTGCCTTAATTAATTCTCCTGCCATCTCTTCAAAGAAGTATTGATCTACATAACCTTGAGTTTGGTTTGCGTAGGAAATTGCCATCTCTTTTCTGAAATCTTCTTCGCTGTTAATTTCGATTCCTGGTAGTGCTTCTTTAAAAAACTCTTCATTTAATTCAGCAGGCAATCTTCTGCTAATCGATTTAATCTGAATAGTTTGAACATACTCTTCAACTCCTGCAAATTCAGTTTTATCCAGTTTTAGGGTGTTTAAGAATTGTTCTTCTGAAGTGAAATAACTTCTTAGATTCACATTTTCTAAAACATCATTGATCTTTTTATTCATGAGGCTCTCTTGAGCAGCTTCAGTCAATGTTGAGAGTATGAAAGAGTACTCTTTTTCTTCATCTCCGCTGATGAGAATGGTGATATGGTCATCTTTTTCTTCAATGGTGTCTGGAGAGCTCATGGTTCCCAATTCCATTTGTTTGCCGTACACCAAATCGTTGATATCTTTTTCAGAAGCTGTCATTTGGAAATAGTCAATCGCCGGAATCTCACTGTAGTTGAGTTCAAATTGAGGATATTTTACCAGGTCAAAAACATAAGTAAAATTACCTTCATCGGTTATGTCAAGTGAGGACTCCTTGTCCATAAGGGCAGGGGAGAAGATATACTCGATTTTTTCTTCCTGAACGATTCTAAAAAGCTCTTCGTGAGCAGTTTCGAATGCTTTTTCAACAATGAGTTCTCTTTCAAATATTTTTTTGATCAAATCCATGGGGACATGTCCAACTCTAAAACCAGGCATCTGGTGTGTTCTGCGCAGTTTTTTTAATTCACTGTTTACTTTTTCTGCATAATCCTCTTTAACGACTTCGATCGAAAATTTATGAATTAAGGGGTCATTACTCTCGTGTTTAACGTTCATTCTTTTATGTTTTTAAAGTTTACAATACTATTCTTAAATTGGGTTGCAAAAGTACAAAATATATTTGGGATTTACAAGATGAAAATGAGATTGCACCAAATAGCTTAAAAAGAGCAAAATCTTTTCACTATCAGGATTTTAATTCTGGATTAAAAAGTGCAATCTGTTGAGGATATTGACCTTACTGACTCCGGAATCAAAGTCGAGATACAAGAGGTTAGCTTGAGGATAGCGTTGCTTGATTTTATGCTCCATCCCTTTACCGATAACGTGGTTGGCGATACATCCGAAAGGTTGCAGACAGATTACATCGTTGACACCTTTTTTGATAAACCCCACAATTTCGGAAGGAATCAACCAACCTTCTCCAAACTGGTGATTCAGATTGAGAATCTCTTCTCCCATTGCAGCTGCTTCCCGAATGGAATCTCCCGGAGTGTAGTATCGGAACTGCTTCTTAACCTTTTCCATTTTTTCAATGTAGTGATTACTCAAAAGTTCCGCGATCGCTTCTCCCCAGTAGAGTCCTTTTGTTTCCGCAATAAACTCTTTGCGTTGTACTTCTCCATTGATAAAAGCTTGTATCATAAACTCCAACATAGGAGGAATTCTCACCTCAATATGGTTTTCAATCAACCAATCGATAATGTAGTATTGCGCAAAACTGTTGTATTTCAGATAGATTTCGCCCACTATGCCTACTGTTTTGGGATTAGGATAGGCAATCGGTACCTGATTGAATTCGGCAATCGCATCTTCCAATAGTTTGAATAACTTCCTGGACTCTTTTTTTTCCAATAGATCAATGGCTAATTTTATGTATTTGTCTTTGAGTGCTTTAGATTGTGTTCCATCCTCTTCTTTGGAAACGGTTGCGTAGTAAATCTCCGATAATGCATCGGCAAAGAGGAGTGTAATAAAGGTAGGTTTGAGGATTTTTAACCAGGGCACATCAAAGCCGGGCTGTTCGTTGAAGGTTCCATCCGGCATTCCCAATCCGATGAGTGGAACATCGTGGAATCCAATCTGATCCATCGCTCTTTTAATCAGTGAGAGGTAGTTGGTTGCCCTGCACTGTCCACCCGTTTGTGTGATCCCGATTGCAATTTTGTCCCGATCATACTTTCCGCTTTGGAGCGCTTTGATGATATCTCCTACAACGAGGGTAGCAGGATAACACACTTCATTGTGCGCATATTTTAATCCTGTTTGGATAGATTCTTGATCTGAGGGCGGGAGATTCTCAAAATTAAATCCAACTTGTTTAGCAAGAGTGGGTGCAAAGCTAGAGTAAAATTCTGAAAACCAAGGAAATAAAATGGTTCTTCCCCGGTCCTCTATTTCGAAAAGTGCACGTTGCTCTGTTGGTTTTGCTTTCTTTTGAACAGTTGTTTGTTGCTGTTTTCGTTTTAATGTAATCGATTCTACAAAAGAGCGGAGTCGAAGTTTGATAGAGCCGGGAGTAGCAATCTCATCGATACGGATCCAGGCGTAGGAGATTCTTCGTGACGCTGCAAACAGCTTCAATTCATTCATAATGATGGTATCCAAACCGCAACCAAAGGAGTTGAGTTGCACAAAACCAACCTCAAAAGGTTGTTTTGATACCCATTCCATTGCCTGCAAAATACGGTTGGGATATTCCCACTGCGATATGGTGTAGTAACGTGAAAAATCCACTCCCGAACTCTCCTTGGTAATCTGTTCGTTGATCACATACACCCCTAAATCAGTCAAAATGTGTGACACTTTTTGGTGTATCAACGGGTCAATATGGTAAGGGTGTCCCGCGACCATAATGATCGGTTTTCCCGCCTTGTTAGCCTTTTCTACAATCTTTTTGTTGGCTTCTGCAACGTTATGATTGTACCGTTTCTGCTCTTCTATAGCCCGTTGGAATGCCTTTTGAGTCTCTGATTTGGAGATACCCAATTGCTTGAGATATCTGCGACACGCTTTATAGAGCAGCTTTTCAGAATCCATATTGAAAGGGATATTGTCGATGGAGGGAGTACTGTCATTCCCCCCTTTTTTTATTGATCCTTGAAGAACCTCAGGATAACCACTCACAATAGGACAATTGAAACTGTTGGTACTCTCATCGAACTGCTTGTTTTCGTAGATCACCATCGGGATAAAGATGCGGTCCACGCCCTTTTCAACCAGATTCACCAGATGCCCGTGTGAAAGTTTAGCAGGAAAGCAGATATTATCCGCCATAATCGCACCGGTTCCCTTTTTGTACAACTCCTGCGTACTCTCGTCGGAAGTGATAACCTCCAGACCCACCACAGTAAACAGTGTATGCCAGAAAGGATAATTTTCGTACATATTGAGGATGAGCGGCAATCCAATTTTGATTTTTTTGGCATCTTTGGAACTCTTTTTCGGCTTTATCCGATCCATTAGATACTGATATTGGATATCGAAAATGTTCTCACCTTTACTCTTTGCTGCAGGGTTATTGGTAAAAATTTTCTCGCATTTATTCCCCGTATAGCACTGATTTCCATTTTCAAAATGATACTGTGTAATCACACACTGATTGGTGCAACCGTGACAAGTAAACAGCTTGATTTTGGGTTTCGGCTGTGTAATAGTAGTTTCCAGGTCAAAGCCGGATTGGTACTCCGGATGATCTTGAAAGTACTGAAAAGCGTGCAATGCAGCACCATAAGCGCCCATCAGTTCAGGCATGTTTGAAGATGTAATATCTTGACCTGTAAGGAGTTCTAAGCTTCTGGAAACAGCATCGTTCTTAAATGTTCCTCCCTGCACAACAATGTGATCTCCCAACTCTTCCACAGATTGTAAGTGCAGAACTTTATAGAGACAGTTTTTGATGACAGAGTATGCCAATCCTGCAGATAAATCACCCACTGTTGCCCCTTCACGCAGCGCTTGTTTTACTTTGGAGTTCATAAAAACGGTACAACGGGAGCCTAAATCGTAGGGGCGTTGCGATTGTGTACCCAACAGCGCAAACTCTTCAACCGGGTAGCCCAAAGTTTGTGCAAATCCTTCAATAAATGTACCACAACCGGAGGAGCAGGCTTCATTCACGGCAATATTGATGATTTTTCCGTCCTGTACCGTCATCGCCTTCATATCCTGTCCACCAATATCCAGCACAAAAGTAACCTCCGGATCCAGATATTGAGCAGCTTTCAAGTGCGCCACTGTTTCTACCAAACCCAGGTCGATACCAAGCCCTTTTTGAATCCATTCTTCTCCATAACCGGTCACCGCACTGCAACTGATTTTCAGCGTTCGGTTGCTCTTATCTAGTTGATTTTTAAGTTTTTCCAACTCTATAAGTATCGTTTTCAGCGGATCGCCATTATTGGGTTTATAAGAATGAAAAACAATCTCGGAATTTTCATTGAGCAGCACTATTTTACTGGTTGTAGAGCCCGAATCTATCCCTAAAAAGAGCTGTTCCGAACTTTCAAATTCTCCCTTTTTGAGTTCAAATTTTTTGCGTTGCTCTTTCCACTCCTTATACTCTTCATTATTATTAAAGAGTGGTTTGAGTTGAGAATTAAAATCAGGGGGGGGCGAAATCATCGCTACTCGCTCAATCAACGCTGTGATAGGAATAGCTTCCACTCCGGGATCAACCATGTATGCGGTGCCGTGGGCAGTAAAGGTATCCCCACGTTCCGGAATGATCAGATCTTCGATAGAGCAATCCAATGCTTTGGCAAAACTGTGTCTGAGGAAGGGAATAAAGGTAAAAGGACCGCCGGTCAGCAATATCGGTGTCTCAATCTGAGCTCCGCGCCCCAGACTGTTCAGGGTTTGTTGAGCGATGGCTTCAAAGATGGAAGCTGATATATCGGGTTTGCTAATATTTCTACTAATCAGGTTTTGCAAGTCGGTTTTAGCAAAAACGCCACAGCGGGAAGCGATAGGGTAGAGCTGCTGATGTTCGAATGCCCATTGGTTGAGTTGTTCGATGGAGGCGTTCATTAAGGTCGCCATCTGATCGATATATGCGCCGGTTCCTCCGGCACAGTTTCCATTCATGCGGATATCCAGCCTCTTTTGCTCATCAATCAGCACTAATTTGGCATCCTCTCCACCAATGTCAAAAATAGAACGCAGATTGGGATACAGTTTTTCTCCCCAACGGGAAGCCGCAATTACCTCCTGAATAAACTGCATTTCAGTTGCTTCAGCGATACCCATGCCGGCAGAACCCGTAAATGCCACCTGGAAAAGAGTATCAGGGAAATGACGATTGATTTCCATTAATAGATCGACTAGAGTATCTGTTACTTTAGTGTTATGACGTTCATAGCCTGAAAGCAGTGCCTTGAAGGCGCTGTCGGTTACTACATATTTAATTGTTGTTGATCCAATGTCGATTCCTAACCTGGCAATCTCTCTCACTTACACCTCTTTTCCGTTTTCAAAGTTTACTTTTAAATGAACCTGCAAAATTAACTAAAAAAAAGATTATTGTTAAAAAAAATGAATAAAAAAGAATCCAAACTGTTTTGATCAATTTGGATTCTGTGTGGTTTTTAACAAGTCTTTTAAATATGACTATTTTATTATTAATTTAGATTGACCTTCTCTTTTTTGGGTTCCGTCACATTTCTTGCCATCTTTGTGTTGACCGTCACATTTTTTTCCATCTTTTTGTCCTTGACATTTATGTCCTTCTTTGTGTTGTCCTTGACATTTGTGCCCATCTTTGTGTTGTCCTTGACATTTGTGTCCATCTTTGTGTTGACCATCACATTTTTTTCCATCTTTTTGTCCTTGACATTTATGTCCATGTCCATGTCTGTGTTCTTGACATTTGTGTCCATCTTTATGCTTACCTTGACACTCATGCTCTTTTTTAACGGTTTCAGCCTTCTTTGCAGGTTCTTTTTTTACTTCTTTCTTAACTTCTTTTTTAACAGGATTTTGTGCTGCTACATATTGAGTTTGTAGCCCAAAGGTAAAGAGGCTTACCATTAATAATAGAATCAGTTTTTTCATAATTTTTTAATTTGTTTATTGAATTGATATTATTAATATTACCATACATCGACTTTGACACTTTAAAACTAGAAAAGTTAAATCAAAATAAAAAAAAATGCAAAAAAGTTTTTAAATTGGTAAAATTTCACTTTTAGAAAGCAACTCCGGCACTCACTGAAAATGCATCTAAATTGACTGTACTAGATCTAATACCATAATCATAACTTGTTTTTACAAATAGTAGATTTTGCATTTCATATCCCATTGTGCAGTAAAGTTCTACATCATCATTTATTTTGTAGGAGATTCCCAATTCGGGATTTAAGCAGAGTCCCATAGGAAGGAGCCCTTTGCTTGTTATGGAGCTATAACCTATTCCTATAGAGAAGTAGGGAGCTAAACTACTTTGTAACATTCGAGCTCTAAAATGGAGGTACAGAGGGAATAGAAAAAGATCTGCGTCATAATAATAACGCACTCCAACTCCCACACCGGCAGAGATATAAGAATTAAAATAATAGCTTTGTCCCAAATTGAGTTTAATACGGTTGATATTTTCTCCAAACAATTGGTATTGGTACCCGACCTCAACCATGATTTGAAATCTGCGCTTCCGGTTTATATTTTCAACCTGATTAGGGGATGCAATGGATGAGCCTTGATTCTCATTACTTTGCTCCTGGTTTATGTTTTGACCGTACGAGATCACGATAGTGAACACTAACAGAATGAGTAGAAAGCATTTTTTCACCAATTGGGGTAAATTATAAATCTTTAGCATAATAGTAGGGATTTGTTAAAGATAATTGAACCCTCAAAGATAATATCTTTTTTAATATAAACTCTAATTTTAGAAGGCAATTCCAAAGCTGGTTGAGAATGCACCTAAATTGTACACTATCGGACGTGTATGTACGGTAGGAAATATAAAGTTATAATTGACATAGTCAATTTCTCCACCGGCAACATTTTGCATCTCATATCCAAATGTGAGATGAAGTTCAACTTTTTCGCTAACTCTGTAAGATAACCCGAACTCAGGATTTAAAGAGAGTCCCAAAAGAGCGGGTCCCTCACTTGTCAAGAAGGTGTAACCCACTCCAATTGAAAAATAGGGAGAAAACTTACTTTCTAAGAGTCGAGCTCTAAAGTTGTAAGTTAGAGGGAATAGAAAATTATCATGATTATGATAATAACGTACTCCAAGACCCACACCCATAGACATATAAGAGTTAAATTGATAGTTCCCTGCAATATTGAATTTAACACGATTTATGTTTGTAAAAAATGGTTCGAATTGGTATTGGTATCCAACATCGACTACGAGTCTAAATCCACGTCTAACGCTTGTATTTTCAATTAGATTAGGGGTCGTTATTGATGAACCTTGATTCTCACTATTTTGCTTCTGGTTTACAGTTCGACCATACGAGATAATCACAGTAGAAATAAATAGTGAGAGTAGAAAATATTTTTTCAATGATCCGGCTAAATTGTTAATCTTTTTCATAGTGGTATGGATTTGTTAAAAAATAATTGTACTTTCAAATATAATCTCTTTTTTTGAATTAAACAATCAAAACCAAATTTTAACATATTTTTTGTATTAATTGATTTTCAGTAGGTTATCTATTTGTTTCTAAATTTGATCTGATTCGATTTGTTAAAATTTAAATTTTTATGGAAAAATATGGTTGAAGTTTTAGCAAAGTATCATTGTTTTAATCTTAAATTTAGTCTGTAAAATGTGGTTTTTTTTAAAATAATATTAAAAATAGGAATCAGGAATCTAAAAGTTAGATTACATAGATTTGTTTTTATATGGAAGTATAAAAAAATAGAGTATTTTTGCAAACTAAACTAAGAGTTTAGCAGTTAAATGAAAAAAATCAATCTCGATCAACAAAAAGGCATGCCTTATATCTATCTTGTAGTGGGATGTCTGGTTTTTGCTTATGTTTTGGTAAGGGCTATCCTTTTGGATATTACTTTTGATGAATCCTGGACAGTGAGAGATTTTGTTTCTCAAACACTCTTCAATGTATTACGCTACACTCCATGTGATGCCAATAATCATCTTCTCAATACACTGTTAATCAAGTTTTTCTACTCTTTTTTACCTCATACTGTGTTTGTTGCTCGAATTCCCAATGTTGTGGCTTCGATTTTATATATTTTCTTTGCCTACAAAATCTGTCGGAAATTTTGTTCGGAACCGATTGCATTTTTTAGCTTTATTATCCTTTTAGTTAATCCCTTTTTGTTAGACTTTTTCAGTCAAGCCAGAGGTTATGGCTTATCATTGGGTTTCCAAATGGGATCGCTCTACTATTTTTTGTTATACGTGAGAGATGCTCACCTGAAGGATTTGATCAAGATGTTCTCTTTTTCATTCTTTAGTGTGCTGTCGATTTTTGTTATGATCAATTTCTTTATAGCAGAAATCTGTATTGTTTTCTTGTTGTCCATATTGAAACCGGTACATTATAAACCGAAGGCAAATATCATAGTGGTTTCTACTTTCTCTATTCTTTTGGCTTTGGTTATTTATATTCCTATTACCAGACTGCTTGAATCCAATTCGCTATATCACGGAGGAAGAACTAGTTTTTATCACGATTCTTTAGCCTCATTAATGGAATTGTCTCTTTATCAACAATCTATGAGCAGTGGGGTCTTCACAGTATTAAATGTCTTTTTAATCGTAGTGGGTGCTGTGATAGTTCTCTCTTTTTTGCATAAACAAAAATGGATATCTCCTAAAAATGCAGCTGTATTGATTTTGTTTTTATCTGTTTTGGCAGTCATTATGCAATACTATCTATTGGGGACTTTATATCTTTTAGATCGTGCTGCGCTCTATTTTTATCCGTTATTCATAATCGCTTTTGCATTATCACTAAACGAAGTGAGGTTTGTTTACGTAAAAAACATATTGATTGTTATTGTCTGTTTGGCTTTTTGTTTTAATTTTTTCAAAAATGCCAATTTAAATAAAACAGCATTGTTCTATTTTGAAGCACATACCAGAGATCTTCTGGGATTAATTAACCAGGATGGAAAAGATCAGCAGAAAGTGATGAAAATTGATTATTCATGGCCTTTTGAGTCAGGTATTCAATATTATGTTATTGAAAAGAAGCACTATCCCTATGTTGAGTCAATTCACAATCGACATGATCGCTCGGAGGTCAACCCAGATTTTGATTACTATATTTATTTAAGTAATTCTCTGGCACGTGCCTGTTACTGGGCGCAGTATGAAACGATTTTAAAACAGCGGGATTCACTAATTTTGTATAAAAGCTATCCCAAAGAGGGAGTCATGATTTTTAAACGGAAATAGTGAATTATTTTTTTTATTTTTGTCAGTTGTAAAAAAAGTAATCATGGGTGTTAGAAAAATCTCTTTTTGGTTCTTGTTCTGGTCTTTTTTCTCTATGAATCTGTTTGGTCAATCGGTAGTTACACTGGATGATTGTATCAATTGGGCCGTCTCTATTTCATCGGAGAATTTGCAAAAAAATCTGAATGAAGAGCTCTTAAAGGTCAAATTGCATGATGTTTCTTCTCATATTTTTCCTCATTTGGAATTGTTGGGCTCTCTCAATTACTATTCACATGTTCCTCAATTGCCCTCTCAGTTAGGATATGCTCCTCTTTCTAAAGATCAATATGCAGCATCTTTAGAGTTTTCGCAAATGCTCTATGATGGTAACCAGTTCTACTACAACCGTCAGTATGAAAGAATGATGAATCGTAATGAGTTGCATAAATTAGACCTTTCTCTGAATCGGATTAAAGATCAGGTGATCGATATTTATTTAAACTTATTGATTATCAATAAGAAGATTGATCTTTTGGCGATTATTGATGCATCGATAAAAGAGCAATTTGAGAATGCCAAAGTGTTATTGAAAGAGGGGGTGATTTACGGTAACATGGTTTCACAATTGGAGTTGGAGATTCTTAAATTGCAACAACAAACCGAGGAGTTGTATGCTATCAGGAGTTCATTAATCCATTCCCTGTGTCTTTTGACCGGACATAGTTTGACTGAGTCAACCTTCCAAACTCCGGAGTTTCCTGTTTTACAGCGAGATCTTCCTTCTCAACGTTTAGAGTTAGCAATCTTTGAGACAACATTAAAGGGGTTGGATTACCAAAAAAAACTTTCTATGTCCAAGAGTTTGCCTAATCTTACTTTTTATGCATCAGGAGGTTATGGTCGTCCCACTTATGATCTGTTTGATAACCAATTCAAATGGTATTATCATGTAGGATTACAATTGCGTGTGCCAATTATCTCATGGGCAAAAACAGTCGGAATAGGAGATATTATCAGCTTGCAGAAAAAGATCGTGGAGCAACAACGTAGTGATTTTGAGAAATATAATCAGATGGCGATTCAAGAAAAGTGGGATGAGATTGCTAAGATTGAGAAACAACTCCTTCTGGATGAAGCGATTGTCGTAAAGCAGGCAGCGATTACTGAAAGCTTTAAACAACAACTACGGCACGGTGCGATCACTCCTTTTGATTATATCAAGCAACAAAACGAAGAGCTACAGTCTCAAATTAATCGCGAAGTACACAAAATGCAACTCCTGAAAGCGGGCTACGAATTAATGGCGTTAAAAGGGAGATTGTAAAAATAAATTTTGTTTATCCAAATTTTTCGACTATCTTTGTAGCCTAATATTACTAACATGGCTGCCCGATCTCGATTTGCTTCCCTTTGGGGGTTCTATTGCTTTTTTATTTCCTTACTTTTAGCAACCCCGCTTCATTCCAATTCATTACCTACATCCAGAGAGTCGCTTCCTTATTGCTACTCTGAGTTAACCCATTTCCCGGCACTTTTTCCATTGTATCCTCATGTCCGACTGCAATGCGGGGTAGAGAATCGTTATCTGGTACCGGAACTTTCTACACAGTGCTTGCTCTTTCATCTTCCTGTATCAAAAAACCATTTCATTGTCCAGTTGGAACATTTTGGATATTCCCATTTTGGGTCGATAGAGAGCAGTTTGGGGTATGTTCGTCAATTTGGGCGCAGTTTCTCCACGTCATTGAAGTTTCACCATCTGTACTATCATGTATCGGGATATGAAAATAAGCAGGGGATTACCTTTTCGCTTTCGTTTTGGCTGAAATTGAACTCCAAAATGGGAATGGGAGTCGCTTTGTACAATCCGCCGAGGATTCCCTTTTTGGATGCGCAACGAGAACCGATGCCGGTATCTTTCCAATGGATAGTGACCTACCAGGTAGCGCAGCGCGTGCTCTTGTCGGCAAAAGTGGTGAAAAAGATTCCGGGGGAGATCGACTTTCAGCTCTCCGGTTGGGTTACTGCCAAACAGTTCCATTTTATGCAACAGATTTCCTTTCAACAGCTTTCATTGGGCTTTGGATTGGAGTATCGTCGTTTCCTTTTCCTCTTTAACTTCCAATATCACTATCGTTTGGGGCTTTCTCCCTCTTCGCTGATTACTTACTCAAAGCTCTAACATGATGACTCTTTTACTGATACCGCTCAAGTATTTTCTGCTCTGCACACTGGCACTCTCCATGGCGCATGCTCTTTATTCCCAGCAAGATAGTGTCCGTAACGACACTGAATGGTCTCCCCCCTTTTTTATTGATTTAGAAACAGAAAAAATAGATAGTGAGGAAAATCTGGATTTAATGGAGGAACTGATCATACAGGAAGAGGGTACGAAGTGGAATATCAATCAGCTGAGTCAGGATGTGGCTTTGAATCTATTGCAAATGACTGATTATCAATATTATCATCTACTGAGATATATCGATCAGTTTGGACCTTTGGTAACCATTTATGAGTTGGCAGCGGTTGAAGGTTTTTCTCAAAAAGAGGTGATGCGTTGGGCTCCTTATTTGGTGGTAGAGCCTCCGAAACCGGAGGGTTCGTCTTGGAAAGGCTTCTTTAAACGCTCTAAAAATCAGCTGATTATACGTTCCGGAAGGATTTTGGAGGCACAGCAAAAAGAGGATCAGGGTTCACCGGATAAACTTGCTTTCAAATATAGTTTTGAGACTCTGAATCGTTTTTCGTGGGCATTTTCTGGCGAGAAGGATCCGGGAGAAAAACTATTTAGGGGGGAGCAAAAGCAGGGGTTTGATTTCTATTCAGGGCATCTGCAAGTTAAGAATTGGGGTTTGTTGAAAAAGTTGATTTTGGGAGATTATCGCCTGGAGATGGGGCAGGGGCTTGTGCTGGGGAGTAGCTATTTGCAAGGAAGTGGAATGGGAGTGCGAAAGACGGGCTCAACACTACGAGCTACGGCAGCCATGAATGAAGTGCCTTTGATACGGGGAGTCGCGCTGGAACTGGGAAACTACCGCTGTTGGGGAACTCTTTTCGGCGGAGAACGGCACAATGCAGAGGGTTTTATGGGCTATTTAGCCGGTGCGGAACTCTACTGGCAGACGCGCTTGCTGAGAGTAGGAGCGCGATGGATCTATGCCTGGTATCAACCGCCGATCACGACCGCAGGAAGATGGTATCAACACTTTTATTTTCAGGGGGAAGAGATCTGGAATGGAAGTGTAGATTATCGCATATTATTGCGAAAATCAACTCTTTTTGGAGAGTTGGCAATCTCTCAAGGAGGAGGAGTGGGGATGATTCAAGGAGCGATAATTCCATTGCATCCCTTGTTCAAATCTTTGATTATGGTGCGTCATTATGGTTCTAGGTTTCATTCGATAGCAGGCAATGGATTCTCTCAAAATTCAGTGTTGCAAAATGAGCAGGGAATCTATTGGGCATCTCAAATTGTGGTGGGTAGGAGTATGGAATGGGAACTTTTTGCAGATCTGTTCAGAATCAACTGGTTGAAATATCAATTGGATAAGCCGGAACCGCAACTTCATTTGGGAGTATTGGTAAAATGGCAATTGGCGAGATATCACTGGTTGACCGTACAATATCGCTACAAAACAAAATCGAGGAATCGGAAAACCGGATTCTACAATGAGATTTATACTCAATATACTCATCGGTTGCGGGTGATTGCCCAACTGGAACCCTATACTTTTCTCTCTTTAAAGACGGAATGTAGTTTTTCATGGATAGGAGACCAGATACCTCAGGAGTCATCAAATCCTGTAACACGGGGTGTGTTGGTTTATCAGGATTTGAAATTGAAGTGGGAAGCCATAAAAATGGAGTGGACTGGAAGGGTGGCATACTTTGATACGGACAGCTACGAGGATCGTTTGTATGCGTACGAAAATGATCTTTCTTACTATTTTACGATCCAGAGCTACTATAACAAAGGATTTAGATGCTACTTAATCTGGAAATATCAGTGGAAAGCTTTCCGGTTTCAGTTCCGCATATCCCGCACTATTTTTGATGATAAAGAGGTGATTACCATTGGATTAGATCAGGTGAAAGGGAATCATAAAACGGAAGTAAAAGGACAAATGATCATAAAATTTTAATATTTTAGAAATTTTCAATAAAAAGGTGTAATTTTGCTGCGTTAAAGAAAGGGGTGCCTGAAAGGCTGAGATCAGACCCAATGAACCTGATGCAGGTAATGCTGCCGTAGGGAGATTTTCTGACTTCAAATTTATTTTACCCTCTTTCGGTTTTAAGTTTAATAATTTAAAATTGTAAGAGTTATGTACTACAAAAAAACAAAGTTTACAAAAAAGTTCATTTTTTTGAGTTTTTACATCAGTGCTATGATGGCAACTGATTTGAGTGCTCAATCTTTTCCACAACCCGGTGATACCATCCAAAGAAAACTTAAAGAGGTGGAGATTCAGGGTTCCCTGGGAGAAGCAGTAGAAAATATCTTCTCTTCTACCACTATTTCCGGACAAACAGCGCGGGAAAGTAGTCCCAACGGTTCAATTAATCCCATTTTTGATCAGGTTCCATCCATGATTACCACCTCCGATGCCGGAACGGGAATCGGTTATACTTACATGAGAATCAGGGGAGTAGATCAAACCCGGATCAACGTAACAATGAATGGTGTCGCCATCAATGATGCGGAGTCGCAAGGTACCTGGCTGGTGAATCTGCCCGACTTCGGGACTCACGTTACAGAGTTGAATGTACAACGCGGTGTAGGGAACTCCTCCAACGGATCGGCTGCTTTTGGAGCTTCGATGAACTTTAAAACCCGGACTCCCGAAACAACTCCTTTTCTCGAGATCTACTCCGGTGTCGGATCATTCAGTACATTCCGGAATACAATTACCGGAGCTACAGGATATTACAAAGATCGCCTGGCAACTACTTTTTCTTACTCCAACATCTACAGCAAAGGGTATATTCAAAATGCAACCGCCAAGCTGAACTCTTTTTATCTTTCTTCAGAGTTGAAACTGAATGATCCTCAAAAACAAAGCAAGCGTGATCACACATTGCTCTTTAATCTGCTGACCGGATCAGAAAAAACAGGGTTGGCATGGAATGGAGTTCCTTCCGATATGCTGGAATCTGACAGAACTTTCAATAGTTGCGGACTCTACACTGAGAATGGCGAAGAGAAACGCTATGATAATGAAACCGATAACTACAAACAAACGCATGTGCAGTTTTTCTATCGGATGTTGAATAAACAAACCGGCTATTATTTGAATATCGGGACCCATTTAACTCGCGGACTGGGTTATTATGAGCAGTTTAAAGTGGAGAGAAAGTTTGCTGATTACGGCTTAACTCCTCCGATTATAGATGGGAATAGAATGAAAAGATCCGATTTTATTACTCAGAAATGGTTGGATAATTACTTTTATGGTTTGACGTTCAATACCGGGCAAGCCTATATGATTCAAGGTAATCCTCTGAGAATCAATATCAATGGAGCACTCAATTATTATGATGGAGACCACTATGGCAAAATCGTATGGGCAAGATATTCACAAAATATTCCCGAATTGTACGAATGGTATCGGGGACATGGTGGTAAATTACAGGCTCACATGGCACTCAATGGAGCTTATCAGATAAAAGGATTTACCTTTTTTGCAGAGATGCAGTATCGTATGCTCGACTACAAAATTAATGGTATCGATGATGATTTAATCGATGTTGGTCAAAATTATTTATGGCATTTTTTCAATCCTAAAGCCTCTTTAAGCTATCATTGGGGAGATCTTAGAAAAAGTAGTGCGGAACACACCATCTATTTTTCCTTTGCTATGGCAAACAAGGAACCTACCCGTTCAGATTTGATTGACGCACTGCAAGATAATAAACCGCGTCCGGAAACATTGTACGACTTTGAGTTGGGTTATTTGCTTCAAACAGCCAAGGTGCGCTTCAACTTGAATGGATACGGAATGTACTATGACGATCAGCTGGTATTAACCGGTCAAATCAACGATGTGGGAGCTGCGATGATGAGCAATGTGGATCAAAGTTACCGCATGGGCGTTGAGTTGAATCTGGCGTACAGTCCGGTTGATTTCTTCCAATGGAAGTGGAACCTGACATGGAGTCAGAATAGGATTCTTAATTATGTTCATTATACTGAGACTTATGATGAAAACTGGGAGTTTATCGGTGTTACAGCACAAGAATATACCCATACTCCTATCTCTTTTTCTCCCGCACTGGTACTAAATCATGAATTGTTGTTTATACCTTTTAAGAATTTTAATCTAGGTATAGTAACTAAGGTAGTTAGCAAGCAATATATTGACAATAGGGGGGATGAGAATCATATCTTAAAACCTTATACAGTCACTAATTTGAACTTGAGCTACCTCATTCCCAAGATCAAAAAAGTTAATCTTTCGCTCTATTTTAGTGTAAATAACGTTTTCAACACTAAGTACGAAAGCAATGCCTGGTTATGGAGAGCCTACGTTGGCAATGAAACCTATTACGAAGATGGTTATTTTCCACAGGCAGGAATTAATGTGTTTGGTGGAGTGAGAATCAGGTTTTAGCACCCTATTCTTTAAATTTCTCTCACCACTGGTGCGAGTTTTGAGAATATTTTAATTAAATTTTAATAAAAAATCACCGTACCAACCTCTTTTTCCTGCTAACCCTATTCCTGATTGTTAGGATAATTTGAAACAATACCAACACTGCGCTGACAACAAGGGCAAAACGCGCTAAATAGTCGCCATGTTTTACATAAAAGGTGATTTCATCGTTGGGATATACTGTTTCACGAATCGCAATACGTGTACCGTAAGTGGTTTCCTGTGAACTGTTTCCTAAAGGATCGATAAAGGCGGATATTCCCGTATTGGCGGAACGAAGCACATATTTCCTGCTTTCAATAGCACGGAGTTTGGAGAGCTCAAAATGTTGTCTGTGTCCGGGAGAAGTGCTCCACCAGGCATCGTTGGTGATCACACTCATGATTTGCGCGCCGTTGAGAACAAATTTTCCAAACAGTTCTCCATAAACCGATTCGTAGCAAATGGGAGCCCCAATTTGAATCAAAGGATTAGTTCCTGCCAATGGAAATGCACGTTGAAAAGAATCCACACCCAATGATCCGGTGCTGCCACCCAGGTCAATTACAAAATACTCTAAAAATCCAAATAGTTTAGGGTAGGGCATCTTTTCTACACCCGGCACCAACCTGCATTTGTGGTAAATTCCTGCCGTTCCTCCTTGATTATAACAAGCAGAAGTGTTGAAAAGATCATAATAGTAATCGCCTTCAAGATGTCGTGCCGTAGAAGTAGCTTTATAATTGTAGAAATCGGCGGTAGAGAGACCGGCAATCAGATTCAACTTGGGATACTGTGCAATCAGAGAATCCAACAATTGAAAGGCATAATATTCATATCTGTTTTTTGGGAAATCATTTTTGAGAAGATTTACAACAGGGAGGTTGTGAGGAATTGCTGATTCAGAACAAATTAGCAGTTGTGTATTAGGAGTCAAAAGTGGCGAAGCAACCTCAACCAAACGTTGCACATGTTCCAGATTATTCATTCCGTACTGTTCATGCCAGGGATCAGTATTCTGCTGTACAATAACAGCTTCGATACCTTGTTCTTTTGGAATTTGATATTTTTTTTGTATGACTTTAGAAAAAATAGGGGGGAGGATAACCATCGTTGCAGCGGCAATACCCAGCACGATAGCACATCTTTTCGCCGGCTGAATTTCAGTGACCTCTTTACGACTTTTATGGTAACTAATTAAATTTTTTCCTAATTCATAAAGCAGGATGTTGACCGCAAAAATCCAGATGGTACCTCCGAAAGTTCCGGTATACTCGTACCATTGAATCCATCCGGTTTGAGGAGCGAAAACATTTCCTAAATTGAGCCAGGGCCAGGCAAGTTGCCAATTCAAATGCAAATACTCAAAACTACACCAAAATGAAACCAACGCAATATAGTCGATCCAGGCGGCTTTTTTAATCTTTCGGAACTGATGCCAAAATGAAAAAAGAAAACTCATTAATAATGCATTGAGCGCTATTGCAGCAATGGAGCCTACAGAAGTAGAGTACCAGATCCACCAGGTAGTGATCCCGTTCCAAACTAAAAAAGCAGGATAGGAATAAATAAAAGCGTTCCAGAAATAAAACCTTTCTTTTACTTTAAGCAACTGATCGCTGAGCAATAAAAGGGGAATCCAGGCAATAAAAACAAGCAGGGCATGACCGTAAGGATACCAGGAAAAAGCAAGCAACAGACCTGCTAAAAGAGAGTAAAACAGGAGTTGTAATACGGGATGTAATTTGGATATTTTCATTATAAATCGTTTAATAATTCAATATCAAAGTAGAGTGCATCAGGATCATCCTGACAATAATCGGGAATAGGATGATGGATAAAGTAAACCGGAATAAAACCGGCTTCCTTAACCCGTTGCAAACTCTCTTGGGAGGGGGCAAAAGGATAGCAGTCCCGATCGAGATAAAAACAGGCTTCAGAGAAAGTCATATTATAGTACTGTCTCTCATCACCCCTAACATTAAACAGAATAGCATTTTCAGGGAGTTGATCTTTAATTTTCAATAGTCGGGCTCTGTTTTCAATTTGATCTAGTCTCCACCAAGCCAATGAGGTGTGCATTTGTCGAATTCTGGTAAAGTTAAACATATACCATGAGATCAAAAAAAGTGCAATGATCTGAATAGCTATTCTAAACTTTGGTTTTGTGATCCAAACGCCGATCTTCTCTACAATCCAGTCAATCACAACGCCCAAACTCATAAACCAAATTATGCCCACAATAAAGGGATAAGCAGGCATTTTGGTTGTGGCTATAGAGAAAAAGAGGTAAACAAAAATGAGCGTGCTGTATAATGTGATTTTGATATTTCGTTTTTTGATTAAAAATCCTATCCGTATCAGACCAGCCAACAAAATAAGAGCATTGAAAATGAGTGTAACAATTCCCAACTTGTTGCCGGCATCAGAATAACTTATTTTGCTCCCCAAATATAAATAGGGAATTTTTAAAATATGGAAAAAGAAATCTGTCCGTTGGAACTCAATTTGCTCAAAAAGATGTCTGTTATTGTACTCATACTCATGAAGTGCAGCATCCGGATAGGCAGAAAAGATAAAGAATTGCCAAGGTAAAAATACTAATATGGTGATTACCAATGCAGAGAGGTAGTGACTTAAATTCCATTTTTTGAGTCGCCATCCGTAGGTACTCAACAGATAAATTCCCCAAGTAAAATAAACCAATAGTCCGGCTAGCCATTTGTTCATAATTGCGCAGCCGGAAAAGAGTCCGATTAAAATAACCCATCCTCTTTTTCTATCCGAATAGATATACTCAACAAAACTCCATAATGATGCGGTTACATAGAAAAAGAAAGCTACATCATTGTGATCAATTCCACTTGCACCACTGACTAAATCGATGAGAAACCATGAAAAAGTGATGGAGAGGGCTGTATAATACCCGATTCTACTGTTGAAGATTCGTTTTGCAATTTGGTAGCCTATTGGAACAGAGAGAGTTGCCATCAATACACTGGGTAACCGTAAGGCAAACTCATTCACTCCGAATAGTTTCATGGAGAGTGCCATTTGCCACAGAAAGAGGGGTTGTTTATGCAACCAAATGTGTGCGCAAGTCCAATTCAAATAGTCGGTTTCCAAAACTAATGGATGATTGTAAAACTTGGGCTCCAAAGGATTAGCAATGCAATTTTTAGCGACTACAGCATGAAAACGTTCATCCCACAGATTGAGGAAGGGATCCAGTAAAGCTGCAAAAGTGTAAATGGAAAAAGCAGTCAAAGTAAGGAAAAGCAGTGCCAATCCTTTTTTATCATGCAGGTGAAACCAAATTGAAAAAAAGAGGAAAACCCCACCGGTAGCTAACCAAGCGTACTGGTGAGGTGCAAATCCTAAGATGTTAAAAAAAACTGACATTTTTTATTTTAGCCCATGTTTTTTATTATAAGCTGCAATCCCGGACTCCAGAAATTCCAAATATTTATCAGGATCCAACTCATATTCCAGTGGTCCAACCAATACGGAACCATCGTGATCCAAGACTAAGTAGCAGGGTTGAGAAGCTTCTTTGTAAATGGTATTTTGGATATACATATTTTTCCTACCCAGTTTTATGATTTCATTACCGTCAGCATCTTTGATATAATCTTCCGGATTGAGCTCAATCACTTTATCATCCACATAAAGTGCTGCAACTACGAACTGTTCCGCAAACATTTTCTTTACCCGTGGATCTTTCCAAACCGCATTTTCAACGTTACGACAATTGACGCAACCATGTCCGGTGAAATCCACAAAGAGTGGACGTCCTTCAATTTTGGATACGCGTATAGCCTGTTGGTAATCAAAATACCCCTTAATACCGAAAGGCAGTTTTAATTTATCGCCATATTTAGGAGTTTCAGTCATTTGTTGTTCTTCTCCATCTCCAATAGATGTAAAGCTCAACATTTCAACCTCTTCCCTTACAATTTTGTTTACATCAAAATCTTGTGTGGTGATAGGAGGTAACCAGCCCGAGATTGCTTTAAGAGGTGCACCCCACATACCCGGAATGAGATAAACTACAAAGGTAAATGTGGCAATAGCAGAGAAAAAGCGGAACCAGCTTCTTTGAACCGGCATATCATCATCATGAGGGAATTTAATTTTACCCAACAGATAGAAACCCATCAAGGAGAATATTACGATCCATGCAGCCAAATAAACCTCACGGTCTAGGATTCCCCAGTGGTAAGTTTGATCCGGTACGTTGATGAATTTCAGTGCAAAAGCCAACTCGATGAACGCCAATACCACTTTGAGTGTATTCATCCATCCTCCTGATTTTGGTGCTGATTTTAACAAGCCGGGGAAGAAGGCAAACAGGGTGAACGGTACGGCAATACCGAGTGAGAATCCCAACATTCCGATAATCGGTTTAATGAAAGAGCCACCGGCAGAACTCAATGCAACAGCACCCGCAATCGGTAGTGTACAAGAGAACGAAACCAGTACTAAGGTTAAAGCCATAAAAAATACGCCTATGATACCGCCTCTGCTCTCCATTTTGGATGATTTGTTGATCCAGCTGCTGGGTAAAGCAATTTCAAAGTAACCAAATAGAGAGATCGCAAAGATGATAAAAATCAAGGCAAACAGCAAGTTAGGAATCCAATGCGTACTGATAATATTCGCAAAATCGGGTCCAAAAATTAAGGAGAGTCCAATTCCAACAATGATAAAGATCACCACAATAGAAGCTCCGAAAACCAAAGCATAAAATTTAGATTTTTTCTCCATTTTGAGGAAGTAGGAGACAGTCATAGGAATCATCGGGAATACACAAGGCATCAATAAACCTGCGAAACCTCCTGCAACTGCTACCAAAAAGAAGAGCCACAAAGATTCTTCTTCCTCTTTTTCACGCTCAACAGGGGTGAATGATTGCTCACTGGTTGTGTCTGCTTGAACTTGTGCATTTTCGTCAGCAACTGTATTATCTGTAACGGAACTTTCATCGGTGACTGAAACTATAAGATTTTCAAAACCCGAAACTTTAAAGATGAAATCACGATCGATAGCCACACATTTGCCATCAATGCAGGCTTGTCCGGAAAGTTCTCCTTTCAGTTCAAATGGAGTATTGGTTTTAACCTTTATCCTTTGTTTAAACTGAGCAGTTTTTTCGTGGTATTTGGAAGTATCTTTGAATACAGGATCGTAAGAAACGATCGGTTTTGGTTCATTGATTTTTCCAACCAATTGGTATTGAGGTGAAGGTTTGAATTCAATCACCAATGGCATTTCCATTCCCTTGTGCACCAGTGCAAATAGATGCCATTTTTCTTTAATTTTGGCATTAAATTGGAGCTCAGCAATGGAGTCATTCAGTTTTTTTACATTAAAATTCCAATTAACAGGAAGATCTTGTGCACGGAGTGAGTTGGGTAAAATAAACGCTAACACCGTGATAATTAGCAAGATTCGTTTTCTCATGGTATAATAGTAATTAGTTAATTTTCAAACCTGCAAATATATACTTTTTTTCTTTTTAAAACATCACGGTGAGTCCAAAATGTATCTTACCGGTTTTAAATGAGATTGGATTTCCTTTTTGTTTGCCTAACGCATAACTGAATTGAAATAATCCAGCCTTGGTATTGAATGCAATCCCGGCACCAAATCCAAAAGGAAAATCGCGACTGTATTTTCCTTCTGTTTTTCTCTCATACCAGCCTCCATTAAAGAAAAGGTTGATATAGGATCGTTTTTCGTAAAGATATCTCCACTCAAAATTTCCAAACAGATAACCGCTTGCCCAAATCGATTGCTCATCAAATCCTTGTAATGTTCGAAATCCTCCCAATCTGAAAAGTTCGTTTTGGTAGATCTGTTCACCCAAGATAAATCCCGTTTTATATCCAATGACTTGTATCCATTTTTTCCAAAGGGGGAGATAACCTTCACCGCTACTGGAAATGTGGTAGCGTATTGCTTTTGAATTGCTGTAATGTTCTTTCAGTGTGCCAACAGATCCTTCTACGTCCAGACGGTAGCCCTTACTGGGATTGAAAATGTAGTCAATATCCCGGAGTAGGAGTGAAGCTCCGTACATCACCTTAGAATATTCGGGATAAGGTGTGTAGGATTCTGCTTCCTGCTTAGCAGATTTTCCAATACTGCTCGACTCTTCCCAAAGGATTGATGTTTTTACGTGGTTGTTATTGTTGAAGGTGTAGCGGATACTTCCTCCGAAATTGAGTTTTAGATAGTTGGTGTCCTGTTTGTCCAGTTGAAATAGAGCCTCAATCCCCAATGGAGTGGTATAGATATGAGGAAAAATAGTCTGTACATTGAGTAGCTGTGAGCGGGGTTCAGGGGCTCTCCACTCCAGGTAAAGATCTTCACCCACCTGAACCCGATTAACCAATCTTAGTTTGAGTTCTCCACTAAATCCAATTTTGCCGGTTTTTTCATTGACTGGAGCAAATCCAATAACCCCGTCTGCCTGACTCATTTTTCGTTCATCAAGAAAGAGGTAAAGGAGCGCTTTGTCAGATTGAAACTCAACCCCAAAGGGGGCTGTTTCTTCAGCAAAGGGAATCTCCCGGATCAGTTTCGGAATTTTTTGAACCACCTTTTCCCGGTATTTCTTTCCCATCTTGTATCTGAAATAGGCTTCCATATAGTGGTGATTCAGTTTGAGGTTTCCCTTATTGATGATGGAGTCAAATACTATATATTCCCCTTTGGTGATTCGGGAGGTGAGCCACACGGTATCTTCGAGCAGCTCCATATTAACAATCTCCGCAGAGGCAAAAGGATACCCCTCGTTTTCAAAATGGAGGATCACTTTAGGTATGAGGAGCTGATAATTTTCCCAGGTGATATGATTGTCCTCCCCCCTTTTTTTTAATATCATATTCCACAATAAAATAGAAGTTGAATCAGTTTTAACATATATGGGATAAGATTTCACGTCATAATTGTCAAAAATGCCTGATTTTAATGTGTCATTTTGGCAAAAAAGAGATCCACTCACATTGAAAAATAATGAGAAAAACAATGTTAATATACTGATAATTAGAGTTTTAACTTTGCTTTTAATTAGTTTTGAAAATGGGGTCAAAATGAACATTAAATTTATTTATCTTTGCAAAATTAAATATAAAACGAAAATGAAAAGAAATATTGTAATAATTGGAGCTTTTTTAATGGTAGTTTTACTGGTTTCAGCATGTGCAACTCGTCAAAAATGTGCTGCTTACGGTCATTATACATACCATAAAATAGAAAAGGTAGAGGATAATTCACTCTAATTCACTTTTCTTTTGTATTTTGCTTGAATTATGCTTGGTCGGAACAAACTCTTTTTGCTACTGATATTGAATTGGCTCATTTTCCCTCTTTATTCACAAGATGCCGGGGAGGTTGAGATTGAGGATATTTATGTTTCCGATCATACTTTTGCTTTTTATGTGAATACCGATGGAGTGGGAGTTGGGTATCAACGTGGATGGCATACCCAGTTTGCGGATAAGCATGTGTTAGATATTTCTTTTCTCTACTCTAATCATATTAAGGCCGTTAGAGGTACTAATTTCTCCTATGAAGGGGCAAGAGCATACAGTTATGGTAAGTTGTATGATCTATTTTTTTTGAGAACGGGTTACACTTATCAGAAGACAGTTTTTAAAAAGCCATATTGGGGGGGAGTCAGTATCGATTTTAACCTGTCTACCGGTTTTACCTTAGGAATTGGACTGCCTACCTATTTAGAAATTGCTTATTATGCCCCGGGGGGCTATGATATAATTCGGGTTACTGAAAGGTATAATCCTGAGATACACGATCTCACCAATATTATAGGAGGAGCCCCTTTTTATGAACGTTTTCATAAATTGGCGTTCAGACCGGGTGTTTTTGGAAAGGCAGGTTTGGTTTTTGACTTTAGTCAAAGGAGAGACAGGATCAGAGCTTTTGCTGTGGGAGTTCAGTTGGACTCTCTCTTTCCTCCTCTCCAACAGATGGCTTTTAACGCTCCTACACCGGTCTATTTAGGTGGCTATATCGCTTATCAATTTGGAAGAAAAAAACAGTTATACGAATAAAAATTTTACTTAATTTAAACACAAAAAATGGCAATGAAAAGAGACGAAATTATTTTTGATTTGATTGAGCAGGAACGTGCACGTCAAACCAATGGAATTGAATTGATCGCATCTGAAAACTTTGTAACTGACCAGGTAATGGAAGCACAAGGTTCAATTTTAACTAATAAATATGCTGAAGGATATCCGAATAGAAGATATTACGGTGGTTGTCAGATTGTGGATCAAACAGAACAATTAGCGATTGATCGTGCTAAAGAATTGTTTGGTGCTGAATGGGCTAACGTACAACCTCACTCCGGTGCACAAGCGAATATGGCAGTGTTGATGACTTGCTTGAAACCCGGTGATGTATTCATGGGATTGGATTTATCACACGGTGGGCACTTATCACACGGTTCTCCTGTAAACTCTTCAGGAATTTTATATCGTCAGGTTGCATATACCGTTGATGAGGATACCGGTTTGATCAATTATGACATTATGGAAGAGGTAGCTCTTCGCGAAAACCCCAAATTGATTATTGGTGGTGCTTCTGCATACTCAAGAGATTGGGATTGGAAAAGAATGAGAGAGATCGCTGATAAAGTTGGTGCTCTTTTAATGGGAGATATTGCTCACCCTGCAGGATTGATCGCAAGAGGATTGTTGAATAATCCGATACCTTACTGTCACATTGTAACCACTACTACTCACAAAACACTTCGTGGACCAAGAGGTGGATTGATTATGATGGGTAAAGATTTTGAAAATCCTTGGGGATTAACAAACAATAAGGGAGAAATAAGAATGATGTCCCAATTGTTGGATAGTGCCGTATTCCCCGGTGTACAAGGTGGACCACTAGAGCATGTTATCGCTGCTAAAGCGGTGGCATTCAAAGAAGCCCTTTCAGATGAGTACTTAGAGTATCTGCATCAGGTAAGAAAAAATGCTCAAGCAATGTGTAAAGCATTTGTAGCTAGAGGATATAAAGTAATCAGCGGTGGAACTGATAACCACTTAATGTTGATCGACTTAAGAACTAAATTCCCCGATATCACAGGAAGAAAAGTTGAAAATGTTTTGGATCAGGCTCATATTACTATTAATAAAAATATGGTTCCTTTTGATAGCAGAACTCCTTTCAGTACTTCAGGTATCAGAGTGGGAACACCCGCTGTTACTTCCAGAGGATTAAAAGAGCATGAAATGGAAACCATTGTTGCCCTTATTGATGAGGTGATTAGCAATATTGACAATGAAGAGGTAATTCAAAGTGTGGCTGAAAGAGTAAAAGCATTTATGTCGCACAGACCATTAAATGCCTGGAACTAATCATTAAACTGTCTCAAAATAGAATATTCTCAGATTATGAATTCTGCTGTTCAGGCTGTAAAACAACGTTTTGGAATCATTGGGTTCGATCCTATGCTGGATAATGCGATCAATACGGCAATTCAAGTGGCTCCCACCGATCTGTCAGTATTGATTACAGGTGAAAGTGGAGTAGGGAAGGAGAGTTTTCCTAAAATTATTCATGAGAATAGTCTGAATAAACATGGGCAATATATCGCAGTAAACTGCGGAGCCATTCCGGAAGGAACCATAGATTCCGAGTTGTTTGGACATGAAAAAGGATCTTTTACAGGTGCTTCTGAGATGAGAAAAGGTTATTTTGAAGTAGCTAATGGGGGAACGATCTTTTTGGATGAAGTGGCTGATCTTCCATTGGCAACTCAGGTAAGACTACTTCGTGTACTTGAAAATGGTGAGTATATGAGAGTAGGATCATCACAAGTGCTCAAGACAAAAGTGAGAGTGGTTGCTGCTACCAATGTGAATATTGCTGACCGGATTGCAAGGGGGAAGTTTAGGGAAGATCTGTACTATAGATTAAATACAATCCCTATTCATGTACCTCCCTTAAGAGAGCGTAAAGATGACATCTACCTTCTTTTTGTCAAATTTGCTTCAGACTTTGCTTTGAAGTATAGAGTTCCGGCCCTTCAGCTAACGGATGATGCGGTCGCTTTGCTGAAATCATACAGCTGGCCGGGAAATATCAGACAATTGAGGAATGTTACTGAACAGATCTCCATTATTGAAAGTAATCGGTTGATAGAACGTGAGGTGTTACAGAAATATCTGGTAGCACCTCAGGTTTCTAATTTTCCGGCTTTAATTCACAATGAAAATGATCCTGCCGTTCCGGGTGTTTTTGAACGGGAGATTATCTATAAGTTTTTGACTGATCTCAAAAAAGAGGTTTCAGAGTTAAAGCAGATTGTATCGGAGATGAGTGGTGGAGGCTATTCGAATGTTTCACAAAGAGCACCTATTGAGTTTTCCGATTATGCTATAGAGAACCACTCTTCCGGTTATACCCTTCCGGAAGTAACACATGAAGTGGAACATGTGGTTGAGGAAGTAACTGCTGAGGATTCGGTGTTGGATGATGCTCCACTCTCTATTCAGAACGTTGAAAAAGAGTTGATCAGAAGGGCTTTGGAAAAACATGGAAACAAACGCAAATTGGCAGCAGAAGAGTTGGGTATATCGGAACGAACATTGTACAGAAAAATCAAAGATTATGGGATATCGTAGAAGAAGAAAATTTTTCTTTTCCCTGCTGGGAATTTTGATAGTCTCGTTGATTCTTTCTTGCGGGATGCGAATGAGCGTTTCATTGACCGGTGGCAGTGTACATCCTGAAGCTAAAACAGCTTATGTAGGGGTTTTTCCTAATAATGCTCCCCTGGTAAATCCAACCCTTTCTCAAGAGTTTACCGATGCGGTTAAAGATCGTATCCGGAATCAAACTCCCTTGATGGTGGTGAATGAACAAAATGCGGACTATACGCTGACAGGAGAGATTATTACCTATTCCATCACACCGGTTGCCATACAAGGCAATGATATGGCTGCGATGAATCGTCTCACTATTGGAGTACGGGTTCGCTTCACTAACAGATTTGATGAAACGCAAAATTTTGAACAGACTATTTCACGCTATGTAGATTATTTGAGTTCTTTGAGTTTTACCTCTATTGAAGCGGGATTGGTTGCCCAAATCAATGAAGCGATTAGTGAAGAGATCTTTAATAAAGCCTTTGTTAACTGGTAAAAGTATGAGTAAATTGATCCATTTTAATTTTTTAAACTATTTTCCCGGTATCTACGGAGACCGCAGTGAGATAGTGAAAAAAATGGAGGATTTACATTACCGTTTTCCGGCATCTTCAGTTGTAAATCTCTTCTATCTTAGGATTTTACAGGATTATAAATTGAGAGATTTCGAAAAAAAGAAATCGAAACTACTTCTCACCTTACCTCATAGAGCAACACTCCTCAGAATGCAAGTTGATTTACCTAAATTTCAGGATGAAATATTGCAAGGAGTACCCAAAATTAAACCTGCACCAACGCAACAACCAACTAAGTCGGATGAGCATCAAGAGATTGACTTGCTGATTACACAATTTACAAAAAATCCTCCGAAAATGATCTTCTCTCCGGAACGCCATGATGCTACCATAAATTATGAAACAAATCCGAGTGAAGAGGCTTTTGAACCCATAAGTGAAACATTAGCAAATATTTACGCCGAACAGGGGTATGTTGGGAAGGCTACAAAAATGTTTAAAAAATTGGGCTTGCTTTTTCCAGAAAAAAGTAGTTATTTTGCAGACCAAATAAAAAGGATTAAAAATAAAGATAATTAATAAATAAAAACTGACCTATATTATGGTAACTCTACTTGTTATTGTGATTATTTTAGCAAGCCTATTATTGGGCTTCATTATTCTTATTCAAAACTCTAAAGGAGGTGGTTTAGCTTCCAATTTTGCCGGACAAAACCAGGTGTTGGGTGTTAAACGTACGACGGATTTCTTAGAAAAAGCAACCTGGACTATTGCTGCAGTGATTATGGTTTTGTGTTTGACTATAGCAATTATCGTAAGAAACGAAGCAAAAAGTTTGAGACCTTCTATTCCGGACACTGAGCAAACTGAAGAAATTCCTCAGGAGTAAGAATTGAATGGTTTTTGATGATAGATTCGTCCTCTTCCCATTTTGACTCGATTTATTATGCGAAAGCTGGTTCCTTATTTGGCAATATTCATGTCAATGCTGTTTTGGGGATCCTCTTTTGTGTTGACTAAATATTTGCTGGACTCCTTTGCTCCTATTTCGATCATTTTTTTTAGATTATTTCTCTCCTCTATTATCTTTGTGATAATGGGACTTTTCGTGTATAAGAAAAAGTTTTTTTTACCTCAATCTGTTTGGCTCCTTTTTATTGTCCTCTCTTTGTTTGAGCCGGTTATCTATTTTGTTTTTGAAACATACAGCTTAAAATGGTCTGACCCTTCCGTGGTTTCTGTGATCATTTCGACTATTCCCCTCTTTATCGCTATTGTCGCATACTATTTTTTGAAAGAAAAATTGACCCGACTCAACTTTATTGGTGTCGTCATATCTGTGGTAGGGATTTTGATTATGCTTTTCCCCTCTCTAATGAGTGCCAACATGAATCTTTTGGGGATTCTATTTGCTTTTGGAGCTGTGATTAGCGCTGTTTGTTATAATTATGTATTGCAGAAAATTCCTTCTGAATATCCACCTCTGCTGGTCATCACGTGGCAGAATTTGATCGCCTTGGTAGTGTTTACTCCGTTGTTATTCCTAACCAACTCTGATCAAGCATTATCGACTCAATTTCAAAACCTTTTTGTGCTTTCCAATTTGATTCCGCTCCTTCTCCTGGCTGTTTTCTGTTCCTCTTTTGCTTTTATGTTCTACCTTTATGCATTACGAGCTATTGGTACAGCCAGAACCAGCATTTTTTCCAATATGATTCCTGCAGTTACAGCCGTTCTTTCATTTGCATGGTTAAATGAGCAGATTACCTGGAATAAACTATTGGGTATCGTTATTGTATTGCTTGGGATCACTTTGGTTCAGATGAGAACAGGAGAACGTAAAGAACCTGTAACTGTTTAGTTTCCCTTTTTTTATTGACTGACAATTTGTCATTTTTATGAGATGGCAAACTCTTTGCATCGGTATAGATGTATAACATTTAATAAAGAAAGAAGGAATATGAATTTTAATAATTTAACGCTTAAAACACAAGAGGTTATTGCATTGGCTCAAATGAATGCGTTGAACGAAAAGCATCAACGGATTGACAATTTGCACATCTTGAAAGCGCTGATTAATATAGATCACAATGTGATTCCCTATTTGATCAAAAAAATGGATGCAAATCCCAAAATGATTTCACAAGTAGTCGAAAAACAGTTGGAGTCAATACCTAAAGGAACCGGGGACGATCTTTTTTTATCAAACTCTTTTCATACTGCACTGCAGAGAGCAGTTGCTTTCAGTCACGAGTTAGGAGATGAGTTTGTTTCTTTGGAGCATCTTTTTTATGGAGTTTTTATGGCTAACGATGATGCATCCAAAATTTTAAAAGATGCAGGCATTACAGAGAAAAATATCAAATCTGTGATTGAGGAGATGAGAAAGGGAAGTAAAGCGACTTCAGAGAGTGCAGAGGATAGCTACAATGCATTGAATAAATATGCAACCAATTTGAATGAGGCTGCCCGTAAGGGTAAACTGGATCCTGTGATTGGACGGGATGAGGAGATCCGTAGGGTACTTCAAATTTTGTCGAGAAGAACCAAAAACAACCCGATCTTGATTGGAGAGGCGGGTGTGGGTAAAACTGCCATTGCGGAAGGATTAGCTCATCGTTTGGTAACAGGGGATATCCCTGAAAATTTAAAAACAAAAAAGCTCTATTCTTTGGATATGGGAGCACTGATTGCCGGTGCGAAGTACAAAGGAGAGTTTGAAGAACGACTCAAGAATGTAATCAATGAGGTGATAGAGTCAGATGGGGAGATTATCCTTTTTATTGATGAGATCCACACTTTGGTGGGAGCGGGAGCTACCGGTGAAGGAGCTATGGATGCAGCGAATATTTTGAAACCTGCTTTGGCAAGAGGTGATTTAAGATCGATTGGAGCGACTACACTCAATGAGTATCAGAAGTATTTTGAAAAGGATAAAGCGCTGGAAAGAAGATTTCAACCGGTGAGGATTGAAGAACCGGATAAATATTCGGCTATCTCTATTTTGAGAGGTTTGAAAGAACGCTACGAAAATCACCATCAGGTGAAGATTTTGGATGAAGCGCTCATCGCGGCTGTTGAGCTTTCACAAAGGTATATTACCGATCGTTTCTTGCCCGACAAGGCGATCGACCTGATTGATGAGGCAGCTTCTAAATTAAAGCTGGAAATCAACTCCATGCCCGAAGAATTGGATGAACTGGAGAGAAAAATCAGACAGTTGGAGATTGAAAAAGAGGCGATTAAGAGCGAAAATGATGAGGCTAAGAACGAGTCACTCAACAGAACCCTTGCGGAATTGCAAGAGGAAAGAAATAGTCTCTACATGAAGTGGAATGCAGAAAAAGAGGTAGTAGATCAGATTCAAAAGTTGAAAGTAGATATCGAACAATATAAGTGGGAAGCAAACGAACAGGAACGTCAAGGGAATTATGGCAGAGTGGCGGAACTGAGATATGGTTTGATCAAATCTGCTGAAAATAAAATTGAAGAACTACAAGAAGAATTAAAAGAACTGCAAGTTTCAGGTGCCTTGATTGATGAAGAGGTGGATAGTGAAGATATCGCTGATGTGGTTTCACGCTGGACAGGTATTCCGGTAACTAAAATGATGCAGAGTGAGAAGAATAAACTGCTGCATCTGGAGGAGGAGTTACATAAAAGAGTGGTGGGACAAGATGAGGCGATAACAGCAGTTGCAGATGCTATCAGAAGAAATAAGGCGGGACTTCAGGATCCCAAAAGACCGATTGGTTCTTTTATCTTTATGGGAACTATCGGAGTTGGGAAGACAGAGCTGGCTAAAGCATTGGCAGAGTACCTGTTCAATACTGAAGAAGCTTTGATTAGATTGGATATGAGTGAGTTTCAGGAAGCACATTCCATCTCTAAATTGATTGGTTCTCCTCCCGGATATGTGGGATATGATGAGGGAGGGATGTTGACTGAAAAGATACGTCGTAAAAAGTATGCTGTGGTGCTGTTTGATGAGATCGAAAAAGCACACCCCGATATCTTTAATACACTATTGCAAGTGTTGGATGATGGTCGATTGACCGACAATAAAGGGAGAACAGCAGATTTTAAGAATACGATCATCATTATGACCTCCAATTTGGGATCTCCCATTATTCAGGAGCATTATTCGAACTATACTGAGGAGAACGGAGAAGAGATCTTTGAAAAGACCAAGGCGGAGGTAACCAACTTATTGAAGAAGACATTACCACCTGAGTTTATCAACAGAATTGATGAAATAGTAATGTTCCAGCCTCTGTCCAAAAAGGAGATTAAGGAGATTATCAAGTTACAACTCAACGGATTGAATGAATTGCTGGAAGAACAAGGAATTCGTGTAAACTTTTCAAAATATGCACTGGATCTGTTGGGAGAATTGGGTTATGATCCTATATATGGTGCCAGACCATTGAAGAGAGTGATTCAAAAGAAAATTTTGAATGAACTTTCTAAGGTGATCCTTGCAGGCGACTACTCTAAAGATCAAGTGATTCAGATTGACTGTTTCGGGGATGATCAATTCCAGATTTTCTGTGAACCTCAAAAATAAAAAACTACGTTAGTGATTTGAAAAGTGGGGGAGTCTTTGCATCCCCCCTTTTTTTATTTAATTATAAAAAAGAAAAAAGAATGAAAATATTCAAGTTAACATTTTTTAACACAAAATAAGGATTCTTATCTAAAATAGTACTATTTTTGCAGCCTTATTGAAAAGTAATAGGTTTGAGTATGATGAATGAGGAAAAATTGATGGAATTAATTGAAGAGAAAAAAATAGATCAGAACAATCAGAATGGCAATGAGGAGGCGGAACTTATTGAAACAGAGCGAGTACCCAAAAGAAGAAAGGGAAAAATGAGATATCGGGTTGGAATTATCGGTGGGGGAAGTTGGGCGACAGCAATTGCTAAAATTTTATCTGAGAATTTAAAACATATCAATTGGTGGGTGAGAGAACCTGAAATTGAGGAGGGAATCTCTAAATATGGGCATAATCCGCTCTATTTGAGCTCGGTTCATTTTAATCATGGGGATGTTAAAATGAATCATAACTTAAAATATGTGATTACGAAATCGGATTATATTGTGATTGTAACTCCTTCCGCTTTTTTATATGAAACATTTTCAACTCTTCCTAAAGGGGTTTTCAAAAGGAAAAAGATTATTTCTGCGGTGAAGGGGATCATCCCGGAAACCAATCAGCTAATTACAGATTATTTTAGAGAGCATTTTGAAGTTCCGCTCTCAAATATGTCCTTAATCAGTGGTCCTTCCCACGCGGAAGAGATTGCGCAGGAGAGATTGACTTTTCTGACTGCTGCTTCAGCAAATCCTGAATTAGCTGAACTGGTTGCTAAATTTTTTAAAAGCAGATATGTAAGAACTACCACTTCCAATGATATGATGGGAATTGAACTATCAGTGGTTTTGAAAAATATATATGCTTTAGGAGCAGGAATCTATTCCGGATTAGGTTTTGGGGATAACTTCCTGGCTGCCTATATTGCAAATTGTGTCAAAGAAGCGGATGGGTTTGTAAACCACTTATACCCTAAAGCTGATCGCAATGGCTCTCTTTCCGTTTATTTGGGAGACCTGTTGGTAACATGCTACTCACCTCACAGTCGAAATAGACTTTTTGGGAAAATGATCGGACAAGGTTTTTCTGTTCGTACTGCACAAATTGAAATGCAAATGATCGCAGAAGGATATTATGCGCTTCATTGTATTCACCTACTGAGTAAACAAGTGGAGTACCCGCTTCCTATTGTAGAGACGCTTCACGGTATTTTATACGATAGAAATTCGGTTGCTGTGGAGATGAATCGAATGGCAGAACATTTTTTATAATTTTTATATAATGAAAAGAAGTTTTTTCTTTATTTTTTTATTGATCCCGGTTTGGCTCTTTTCTCAAGTACAACCGAACTGGGAATCGATCCGGGAAAGAGGCTATCCTCAATGGTTTGGAGATGCTAAATTGGGTATTTTTATTCACTGGGGACTCTATTCCGTGCCTTCCTATTCCGGTCCGGAACAATATGGCGAGTGGTATTATCGTGGGTTAATGGTGAATGATACGGCCAGAGTGCAGTTCATGAAAAAGAATTATGGTGAAGATTTTAAATATGAGGATTTTGACAAACTGTTTAAAGCGGAACTTTTTAATCCTGATGAGTGGGCGCAACTGTTTAAAGATGCCGGAGCAAAATATGTGCTGCTGGTAACTAAACATCATGATGGATATTGTTTGTGGGATTCTCCTCAAAAGCCTGATTTCAATAGCGTTGTGGGTGGTCCGAAACGCAATATTGTGGAAGAGTTGACTCAGTCAGTAAGAGCTCAAGGATTGAAGATGGGCTTTTACTACTCTTTGCCTGAATGGCGCAATCCGCTCCACACCTGGTATGTGGATTCTCCGGATTCTATAGGAAATTACGTAGAAAACTATATGATTCCCCAGTTTAAAGAGTTAATTGGGAGATATAAACCTTCCGTTTTGTTTACGGATGGGGAGTGGCTTAACAGTGCCGAGCAATGGCATGCTGAAGAGTTGATTGCGTGGTATTACAATACGGTTGGTCCGGAAGCGATTGTTAACGACCGATGGGGGAGTGGTGCCGATTATGGTTATAAAACCCCTGAATACAGCTCCGGAATTTCTGATACGACCCGTCCCTGGGCGGAGTGTCGTGGTTTAGGTCGTTCTTTTGGATTGAATCGCAATGAACCTTTGTCCAATTACCTTACTTCTGAAGAGTTGATTCAACATTTTGCCAAGCTGGTCGCTGCCGGTGGAGGGATGACTTTGAACGTTGGTCCCGCAGCAGATGGTCAGATTCCATTGTTGCAACAAGAACGCTTGCTTGACTTAGGTAATTGGTTGAAAATCAATGGAGAAGCGATTTATGGGTCCAGACCTTACACCCGTTTTTATGAAACCATAGGGCTGGAATTGACAAGAATCGATCCTCAAATCAACTTCAATTGGGTGAGAAATGCACCGGATAAAGAGATGACTTATGATCATTTTCAGATTCGATGGGAGGGGAAACTGTTGGCGCCTGTGTCAGGAGAGTATCTCTTTGAAGCTAAGGCGGATGAGTTTATGACACTTTGGATCGACGGGAAGAAGATATTTTCAAATCGGGTATTGGCTGAAAACTCTGACAGTAATGCTCAGGAAGCTGAGCGTTCTCAAGCCTTAAAAGGTTCTATTCGTCTGGAAAAAGGAAAACAGTACGATATCAAAATTGAATATGAGGAGAAAACTCACGAAGCTAAGGCGATCCTCTATTGGAGTTATCCCAATCAGGAGAAACAGGTGATTCCTGCTCAATATTTTCAAACTCCGGAGAGTGCAGGATCGCGACCCGGACTGTTGGGAGTTTACTTTTGTGAAAAGCCCTATATTGCTTACACAACTCAGCCCGGAAAGTTGTATGCCATCACTTTGAAATATCCTGATCATCAGTTGGTTCTCCCTGTTGAAAAACCTAAAGAAAATGCAAAAGTTCGATTTTTAGATCTTAAGGGAATGGCATTACCCTGGAAATATGTCAACAACCAACTCATTATTGATACCTCCTTGATCCCTTTTTCTGCCATTAAATCGAAAGGTGCTTGGGTTTTTGAGATTGAGATGTAACAAAAAGATAATCTTTAACGTTATTATTAGTAGAATTTGTAATCTACAACGATATGAAGTCCAATAGTTTGCGCAAAATTGCGTTTTTATCGCTCCTTTTTATAGGTGTAACTTATTCATTATCAGCTTCTTCTCTTTTATTAAATAAAAATAATTGGGGGGGAGATAGAGGGTGGTTCGGTCCTAAAACGTCGCTCCACTTCAATAAAATTTACTTCAATGAAAACTTTAGATCCTCATTTGAACCTGGATTCGAGTTAGGATTTTTTTTCAGAATAGGGAAACGTTTCTATTTTCAACCGGAGATCCTTTATTCTTTCCGCAGTTTAGATTTTGACCTCATGTTAGATGAGATTCAAACCAATATTCAGGCAAAGAATCATTACCTGATTCTACCTGTTGGAGTAGGAATTAAAATTCTGAAAGCTCGGGATTTTAACCTCAGAATCTTTGGTGGTGCAAAACTGGGCTATAGAATTTCCACTAACAGTGAGTATGTTGATCAGTTGATGAATCCCTTTGAAGTGGGTTATGAAGTAGGTGTCGGTGTCGATCTGTGGCGCTTCACCCTGGATTTTGGCTACAATGCGTTTTACTCTAAACCTGAAAATAAAGAAATAACCAACAGCATCATTAGTCAATCGGTTTATAATCTGGGAATAGGATTTAAGTTTTGATTTCGGATTTCGGATTTCGGAATGTCGGTTTTATGAAACATTTTACATTGTTTTTAGTTTGTTTTTTTGGGTTTCATTTTGGATATACACAATGTAATGCTGATGCGGGAGCGGATATACACAGATGTTCCCCCGATTCGGTTGTTCAATTTGGTGGTAATCCTACGGCTATAGGAGGAACACCGCCATATACCTATCTGTGGAGTATGGATCCGATTCCAACTCAACTACAGTCTATGCCATTCATATATGCTTCTCACATGCTTGATGATACTACGGCAGCGAATCCCAATTTTATTTATAATGGTAGTTTCCTGGAAGAATCAATAACTTTTTATTTAACAGTTACAGATGCTGCCGGTTCTCAAAGTATGGACACAATTCTCTTAACAACCTCTCTTTTTGGAGTACATTTAATAATATATGAATTCACAATTAATAAGGGAGATTCAGTTTATCTCAATTTTATACCTAATATATGCTGCGGATTTGGGGATTATTCATATGTCTGGTCACCCTCTCACGGATTGAGTGACACGACATTAGCAATGGGATTTTGGGCTAAACCGGATACCACTATTGTGTACCATGCTACTGTAACCGATTCAAAAGGATGTCAGAAGTCGGGAGCCCCTTTTTATTTTATTTTCGTCAATACAGTAGGAATTGATGAACCATCTGAAGATCAGTCTGAACTACTAATTTATCCGAATCCCACATCGGATAATATCTCTCTTGTTTTCAACAAAGATATTATTGTTAAAGAAATTAAATTGTTGTCTCTCAATGGTATGATATTAAATTCACAAAAGGAGAACCTTGATTTTGTGGAGCTAGATCAATTCCCTTCCGGAATCTACATCGTTGAGATCCATTTTATGAATGATCAAATTGTTAGACGGAAAATTGTGAAAATGTAAAAATCGTTAAAATCTGATATGATTTTTTTCACAACGTTGTATTAATCTGTTGAATATCAATTACGAATTACGAACCCAAAAAAGTCGAAAGTCGAAATCCGCCTTCCGCCTTTTAAATAACCCCGAAGGGGTGGCATTACTATAGCAAAGCGATAACCCAAGAAGTAAGAAGAACCCCAAAGGGGTGACATTATAATAAATTTGGGCTAAAGCCCTTGGGTTTCGGGGGGCAATCTTAATCCACGCCCTAAAGAGACGTGGCAATTTATGTAATTGAATGTCAATGAATTATATTCTGAAATAGCTGAATAAAATAATTCTAAATTCTAATTTCTAAATTCTAAATTTACGATTCGTAATTCGTAATTCGTAATTCGTAATTGAATTCCTTCTACCTTCTACCTTCTACCTTCTACCTTCTACCTTCTACCTTCTACCTTCATCTAGCCCCAGCAAAGGTCCAGCAGGTCTTTCCATGGCACTTGCGCATGGTCGGCAATGAGGGGGTCGCAGATGTTGCCGTAAAACAGATAGACGGAACTAACCAGCTCAGGATTCCATCGAACACTGTTTTTGAGGTTGTTGGTGTGAGAAAAGATTTGAATCAGAGAAGAGAGTAGAACTCCTAAGGCGTAGGTTTGATCCTGGAAACTATAGTTGCTATCCAAAATAAAGGGAAGAAAGAGCATCCCATTTCTGTCTTTGTATCGATTCAAGGCAAGAGCACTGACCTTTAACTTGTACAAAATCTGGGCCATGGTATGATCAATAGAATCCGTTTCAACACAACTTAACAAGATCTGACGTTCTCGCATAAAAGGAATCTGATCATCCGTGAAAGGAGCGTACTGAATCAAGACTTGTGACTTGCTGATCATGTAGATGGGGTTATCGCATAACTCCACACCTGACTCGGAAAGCATGAGATCACTGATTTGATAAGGCTTTCCAAAACCACGCTCTACCATGACATGCAAACCGCTCTCTACCAAAATACCCAGTTGTTCCACTGTAATCAAAAGCGGATCTTCAGGATTTTGGTTCTTTAAAAAACCAATACAATACTGGCAAGTAGAGGAGTCAAGTGTCAACTCTTGGGCAGCAGGGTCAATATAGGAGTCAGATTGGTTGTACATATTTGGGAAGTTAAGTTAAGATTCTAAGTAACAGATCACCTCGCGGGTGTCCGGGGATAGTGGAATGATTTTGACTACAACATAGGGAGGTTTTATCAGATGATCAATCTTTTCAGGCCACTCAATAAAACAGTAATGACCGCTCTCAATATAATCATGAATCCCCAGATCGATCACTTCTTGATCCTTTTCAATACGGTAAAAGTCGAAGTGATATATCGGTTCCTGTTGTTGGGTCCAATATTCGTTGATAATCGCAAAAGTGGGACTGGTAACACCGCTGACCACGTCCAATTGGTGGCACAATTCCTTGATCAGCGTAGTTTTTCCCGCCCCCATTTCTCCATAAAAAAGATAAACCGATTCCTGAGGATACAATTCAAGTATCGCTTCGGCGATATCTTCAATATTATCTAATGTAAGTATAAAATTATTCATGATGTGCAAAGTTAAGCATAATTTGATGAACGGGTTGTGCAACTACCTGAACAATCTGCATGTCCAGATTTTGGGCGGCTTGTTTTAGTTGTTCTTGAAAGTGGAAACCGAGTGAACCTACAACATGCCATGCTATAGATTCTGTTTTGAAATAGCGTTTCTGCTCCTCAAAAAAATGAGTAAAGTTCAGTGTTACAATTTGTTGCACTTCAGGATTGGCAATCTCTTTTTTGAGAAAAAGAGGAATGGTTGCCATCCACTTTTCCGGTTCAATATCGCGATACAGAAGATGTAATACCCGGGCTTTGTCCACCTCGAATTCACTTTCAAAACGCTCTTTTAAGGAGTCAGAAAGCACTCCTTTGAGGTAATATTGTAAAAAGAGCTTTCCCAAATAGATTCCTCCTCCTTCGTCGCCCAGCAGATAGCCCAAAGAGGGTACCAAATTGGTGATTTGCTCTCCGTCGTAATAACAAGCGGCGGAGCCGGTGCCCAAAATAGCGACATATCCCGGCTGATTTCCACACGTGGCATGGCAAGCTCCCAACAGATCGGAATGAACCGCTACAGTAGCCGTTGGGAAGAGGGGTTGAATGATCTCTTTTATTTTTTCCTGATTATGGAGGGGCATACATCCCGCGCCATAGTAGATAATCTGCTCGATAGTCTCGCCCTTTTCTCCTCCAATCGTTGCAGCAAATTGTTTCATGATTCGCTCAATCTGCTTTTTAGAGGTGTAATTGGCATTGATTCCCTCTAGTTGAAACTGAGTTGTATCACCCTGTGAGTCAACTAAAAGAAATTCCGTTTTGGTAGCGCCACTATCGATAAAAACTCTCATCATATTCTATTTCAGTAGTCTATTCCGTGCTATGGAATAGGGATTTTCTCTCTTGTAGGTAGAGTTTTTGAATTTTTGAATTAAAGGGTGATTCTCCCAGGAGTTATCACCGGTGAAGTAAGCCTGAAAGATTTGATCTGCCTGATCATAGTTATCTACTCCCAACTGTTCGCAGTCGTGGGAACTGATTCCCAGACCATCAATCGGAGTGGCTTCAATACAGGCTTCCAATGCAGCTTTTTGTGCCTCATTGCAGGAAGCCAGAAACTGCTTTGCAACGCGATATACCTCAGTTTTCCACAAGTGGAATAGGGGAGCGTAGTCGCCCACATCACCGTGCAGAGTCCAGAAACCGGTGAGATACTCGGTATAATTATCGGTGCCAATCACGATGCCTCCCTCTTTTTGAGCTAAATCGTAGATCATCATCATCCGCATTCTCGCTTTGATATTCCCCAGACGTAAACGGGTCCGCAAACTCTGATCCTCAACGATGATCCATTTGCGAAACTCAAAATAGAGCGGTGTCAAATCCAGATGCTCAAACTGAGTACAAAACGCTTCGCCGATTGCAATGGAGCGGGCAATCTCATCCTCCGGATTAGTCTCTATGGTGATCGATCTTCCTATCAAAGGAATGCCGTTTTTTTTGCAAACCGGAGCCAAAAGAGCCGCACAGAGTGCACTGTCAATTCCTCCCGATACACCCAAGACCAAAGCCTTGAGACGGTATGACTGAATATATTGTTCTACCTCACTTTGAATGGTATCAATCACTCTATCAAGCTGATCGCTCTTTTCAATCAATGGGAAATAGGAAGAATCGGGTGTTTTCATATTAAATATTCACTTCAATCTGCAAAGATAATAAATTATCATTAATTTTGCGCATCATTTCGAAAAAGACCCAATATATGATTTCGCTCAAGAAGATTCCTCACACTTTTACCATTGTTTTTGCTCTGATTATTATTTGTGCCGTAGCTACCTGGATAGTTCCCGGGGGTGCTTACCAACGTGAAATAATCGTTGTGGATGGAGTGGAAAGATCGGTTGTAGATCCTGACACCTTTGAAGAAGTGCCCAACAAACCGCAAACCTGGCAAATTTTCAGTGCTTTTTACAAAGGATTTGTCCGCACTTCCAATATCATCGTGTTTATCTTTATGATTGGAGGGGCTTTCTGGGTTATGAATCAAACGGAATCGATTCAGGTGGGTGTTCAGGGTTTTGTGAAGATGTTGGAAAAGTGGGAACATCTCGCCTTTTTGCAGAAGATCGGAGTGAATAACATCGTACTCACGATGGTGATTATCCTTTTTAGTCTGTTTGGCGCTATCTTTGGGATGAGTGAAGAGACGATCGCTTTTATTATCATCTTCATTCCGCTCTCCATCTCCATGGGGTACGACTCCATTGTCGGGGTTTTGATTTGCTATGTAGCGGCGCATGTGGGCTTTGCGGGAGCTTTGCTCAATCCGTTTACAATTGGGATTGCACAAGGTTTTTCCGGTTTACCCACCTTCTCCGGGATTGAGTATCGCTTTATTGTTTGGGTTATCCTGACCACGATAACCATTGTCGTAACGCTGTTGTACGCCCGAAGGGTCAAACGCAACCCCAAAAAGTCGATGATGTACAGTTTGGATCAATATTGGCGCGATCGGATTGTGGATCAGGAGGAGAAAGAGTCCCCTAAGGGAACGATTGCCTCTTGGGTGGTGTTTGGCATTATTGCAGCAGTGTTTATCTATTGTGCATTCACCATAACTTACACAACGATACATATCGGAAACGGTACATATGTCCTCCCCCTATTTCCTGTTCTTGCCGTATTATTCTTAGTATTAGGAGTTTACACACAGTTTCGCTCACTGCACAGCTTTGTCCTTGTCATCTTGCTTTTCACGATTTTAGTCTTGATTGTCGGGGTGCTGGGCTACCAATGGTATGTGATGGAGATTGCAACACTCTTCTTTGCGATGGGGATTTTAAGCGGTGCCGCCTTTTCAATGTCGCTCAATACGATTCTAAAAAGCTTTTTGGATGGCTGTAAAGATATTATGAATGCCGCTCTGATTGTAGGGTTGGCTGGCGGGATTATCATTATTTTGGAGGATGGACAAGTAGTTGATACACTGCTACATAGTGTGGCTGGTTTGCTACGCGATTCCGGAAGAGTTCCCGCTATCGGCGGCATCTACGTCATCCAAAATCTGTTGAATATTCTGATTCCTTCCGGTTCCGCAAAGGCAGCGTTAACGATTCCGATGATGGCGGAGTTTTCCGATATTATTGGCATTCACAGACAACTCACCGTGTTGGCGTTCCAGTTTGGAGACGGATTTACCAATATGATTACTCCCACTTCCGGCGTACTCATCGGTGTTTTGGGCGTAGCACGGATCCCTTATTCAAAATGGGTGAAATTTATTTTCCCTTTCATTATCATGCTGATTATCATCGGTTTTCTACTCCTTTTACCTCCGCTTTATTTCCCATTTAACGGCTTCTAACTGTGGACACCAAAATCATTTTCTCCATTCTCGAAATTCTCGGCGTAATATTTGGGTTGATCTACATTTATTACCAGTACAAGGCGTCATATAAGCTGTGGATTTACGGCATGATTATGTCGATATGCTACATTTTGGTTTTCCTTCATGCCGAAGTGTACTATTGGGCGGCTTTGAATCTGTATAACTTGATTATTCAGTTTTTTTCTATTTGGAATTTAAAAAAAGGGGGGCAGGACACGACTCCCTTGGGGGAACGGGTATCACCCATACCAGTCAAGTATTACCCTTTAGTTATCTTAGCCATTGCGATTTTATCGCTCCCCTTGAGTTACATCGCGATACATTATCTTAATTCCCCCATTCCCGTTCCAGAAGCGATTTCGACAGCCCTCAGCATTGTCGCCATGGTGATCCTTGCCAGATATTACATCGAACATTGGATTTTATGGATCATCGTAGATATCTTCTACACCGTGTACAACATCACCCTGGGATTATACTTCACCTCATTCCTCTACCTGGTTTACACCATCGTCGCGATTATGGGATACATCAAATGGAGGAAGTTAGCAAGGAAGAAGGTGGAATGATTTCGGATTTCGGATTTCGGATTTTTTTGAAGGCGGAAGGCGGAAGGCGGAGGGCGGAATGAAATTTCGGAATTAATTAATTATCACGTTTTATTTTAGAGACGCAAAGCATTGCGTCTCTACGGCATAATCCCTTCGAAACATATGACTTGTATTTATCGACTTTTAAATAACCCCGAAGGGGTGACATTATTATAGCAAAATATTGACCCCAAGAGCCCAAAGAACCCCGTAGGGGTGACATTATAATAAATTTGGGCTAAAGCCCTTGATATCTTGGGGTTAATTCCCATCCATGCCCTAAAGGACATGGTTATTGATGTGAATATCAAAGAGATAGGTTGTATTTTTAACCATTTTCAATTCTCAATTTTCAACTTATAATAAAAAATTTTCGACTTTCGACTTTCGACTTTTTTTGGTTCGTAACTCGTAATTAATTCCGCCTTCCGCCTTCCGCCTTCCGCCTTTTTTTGGTTCGTAATTCGTAATTCGTAATTGTTATTGGTTCCCCGTTGGTTGATCTGCCCTGCTTTGATTTGTCCCACTGTTTTGTGTATTCCGGTTCTGTCTGTTTCCTCTGTTGGTTCTGTTGCCTCGGTTGCGGGTATTTCTGTTAGTTTGATTAGCCTGATTAGTTTGATTAGTTTGATTCGTTTGGGTGTTTTGAGCAGTTTGGCTTGTTTGAGTGTTTTGATTGGTTCTCTTTTTTACGTTACCTCTGGCGGGTCTTTTTTCAGCATTTTTGATATTTTTCTTATATTTTGCAAAGGTTGTAAAATAGAGAATGATAGAGATTAAAATGAGCAGTATGTTGAGTGATAGGATACTCCATGTAAAGTGTTGATTTCCAATTTGTAAGATGTACTCTTTGCAAAATGTTAGCAGTAAAATAACGATCTGAGAGACTAAGATAAACCAGAAAAATATCTTGTGGAAATCGGGGAGGAAGTTGCAGATTTTCTTATCCTCCGGATTGCAAAGATCTCCGAATAATCTTTGATAATCATTCTTTCCAAGGTGTTTTAAACTGATTTGTTTGCTTAGATACTGGTCTCTGCGAAGGGAGTACCCCAAGTTCAGTGTGATGGCAATAAGGAAAGTCAGGATACCCAGTACCACCGCAGAGGTTACCAATAACACTCCGTAGGAGTAAACCGGAACATCATAAAAGTTACCCACCACAGTTTGTGTTGCCGGCATGGTCGAATGGGTATGCGTATAGATGTAACCAAATGCCCCAAAAACCACCAATAATACAATCAAAAATGGCACAAAGATCCTTTTTTGCTGATTTCTATTATCCTCAAATCGAGAATGTAACGTATTGAATATCTGTTCTTTTAATTTCATAATATGTATTGTTATTAAAATGTTTCTTTAACTTGTTTTTTATTTTTTTCAATTGAACTCCCAACCCCTAGAGTCCCAAATAATCTCAAACCAGTCTACAAAGGTACAAAATTTTTGCAAATTGGGGGAGGTATTGAGTTAAAAGTTAAAAATGAGATTTTTAATTAAAAATTAATTAAAAATAAATTCTTTTGGAATTGAATTAAAATTTTTGGGATTAATTGGTGGCAAAACTGCGACAAGCTGTCGCAGTTTTGTATCTGGTTGAATGACGTACATGTATTATAAAATTGCCAATATTAACATTCCGAAATCCGAAATCCGAAATCATTCCGCCTTCCGCCTTCAAACTTCCGCCTTCAAGAGATTCATAATTAATTATTTCACCCTGATTGACAAGCCCACATTGACGCTTAGGTTTTCTTCCAAAAAGGGATTGCCCATGAGCCAGCCGCCTGTTTTTCCTTCTACAGCAATGTAGGGAAACCAGCATCCAAAACCGTAGGAAGCATGGAGACTAAGCATACCGCCAAAGCTTGGTTTCTTGGTGAAAAATGATTGTTCATGAGGTTGTAACCAAAGCATAGTTCGACCGGTAAGCAAAAGCTTGTTCTCGAAAAATCGCTCATCGATAAGGGCACACTCAACTCCAAAAAATGTGGAATGGAGGTTGTTGTAGTTGTGTAATGCGAAGAAGAAGTTGTGTTTCGGAGTTTGGTAGAAAATATCAAGGGTGATATCGTTACCAAAAGGTGTCAACAAGTGCCTGATTGCGAAATTACCGTAATAATTTCCATTCTCGGTAGTTTTCAATCTGATCTTCGAAAATCCGAACAGGTGTGGCGATAACACGTTCAACCAGTGCAAATATCCCTGTTTCTGTAAATAATTGCGAGCTTCATCCGAGAGTTGTGAGGGTTTAATATACCGATTGATGCCCACGCCTGACGGATGTATTCCCCGATCGGTATAGGGTTTGTCAGGATGGAACAAAGCGTCTGTCCAAGTGGTAAAATCGGCACCGGTAAAGTCTCGCTTACTGATATCTGCACCATCCATTTCATTGGACTCATCGATCTTTTTATCAAAAGCGTCACTGCCCGATTGCATGAGATAGCCAATATTGATCATGGTACTCATCCAGTACAAGGAGATGTTTGGGAGATCCTGATTGAGGTAGAAGTTATTTTTTTGCAATGTTTGTATTTGGTGAAACTGTCCCTCATTTCCGGCAATCATGAGTCGTCTGAAATCTTGCTTGTAATGATCCGACAGCATGATCAAATCTTCATCCTTGACCTTTCTGACGTAAACCAGTGATTTACCGAAAGGAAAAGTGTTCATGTCGTTGAAACTATTGATCCCACGCCGGGTCATCACAGCGCGATGGTACTCTTCGTGAAGCCAACCCATTCCCAAAGGGGTATAAAATGTGAGTAAGTCGAATCCGGTGGCAATCAGATTGGTAAAAAGGATATTCTGAAATTCACTTTTAGTTTTAATCAGTTTCTTGATTCCCCAGTGTACCGAACCATACAGGTTGTTTGACATGGCCAAAGATTGTTTCATACTGGGATTGGCATAACCGGTGAAAAAGTTTCCGGTTGTTTTGGCAGCATGAGTTTGATAGGGGAGATCCAATACCGGAAAATCCAAATATAAACCGGTAGTGTCGGAGGTGGTTTGAGCAAAGATGAATGATGCTGTCAAAAAAGAGATCAGGCAAATGATTACTGCTCGTTTCATGATGATTTGTGTTACAATTAATTCATGAAGCAAATATACGATAAATTATGAAAATAGGGAGGATATTAGAGTGTTCTACACTTCTCTTATCTCTCCATCTTCTAATTCTACAATCGGCTCGGTAAAAATATCCTTATATTTTACTCCTTCGAATGTATGGATTGGTACAATGTTTTTGGGTTTTATCGCTTCTACTAATTTTTTTAATGTTTTGGTGTCAGCGTGTCCGCTTGTATGAATTTGATATAATGCAAATTCCCTATTTGTCAGATAATCAACAAAATTCATTGTATAAGACTTTTTTAAATACCCTTCCCACATGGAATAAATCAGGTTTCCACCATCAATTCCTTCAATATGTTCTAATTCTTTCTGCATTGATGGTCTGACAATCATCACGATATTTTCAGCTTGATTGGCGATTTCTTCTTTTTTTATTTTGTAGTGCTTGAATTGAAACAATACTTTTTCATTTCCATCTCTTGTTAGCCGATTGCTTGTATAGTAAGGAAATATGACTTTTAGGTTTTCAAATTTTTTTGAAGGGAATGGGATTTTACCAAATCTCGATAATTCTATAAGAACTTTTGCTACATAAACGTCAACGACAAATGTTTTACCGGTCTGTAAGCAAGCTTTGTAAATGGAAGTTATTCTGTCAATATTTTGTCCGGATGTATAAATAAGATTAATTTTTCCTTTTTGTTTAAATAATTTCGTTAATTCAGATTCAATCTCTTCCTCTGTCTGAAATTCCTCATCCTCTCTGCTAACGGTTGTTCCTTCAAGCAGTAGGTAGTCGACATCTTGAGGGGCATTATGAGTAAACCAACGAAATGCTCCTGACTTTCTACCATGGGAACGAAAATCTCCCGAATAAAATAAGCTTTTCCCATTTGCTTCAACTAAAAATGAGTAAGCATCAAATGCGGAATGGTCTGCCCAATAGGGCGTAATTGAGATATCACCTATTGTGAATTGTTTTGTTTTTTCGAAGTAGTTCGTATTTTTTAAGTGTATGTTTTGTTGAGTAAATAAATTGTTGAGTTCAATTATGGTGTGAGTTGCTTCGCCCAAATAAAATTGAATGTTTGTATTGATAAAATTTGCTAATCCGTAGTGGTCTTGATGTGAGTGAGAAATGATCACACCATCGATGAGCTCTTTAGAACCCTCATACAGTCCCTCAATATTGGGTAAAATACCTTTACTCACTAATTCTTTTGAGGTCAGGTTTTTGTATTTATTAAAGTCAAATTCTTTTCCATCCTTTTCGACCAACGGCATGCCAAAATCAAGCAATATTCTTGTATTTTCTGTCCATACTTCAACACAAGAGCCGCCTATTTCTTTTGTTCCTCTGTGAATTTTAAATTTCATTAGTGAATAGTTTTACATTTAAATCAGGATAGGTTTTTAACAATTCATCAATTTGTTTTTTTGCTATTCCGGAATACAAACCAACCAGAATTTTTCCTTCCACTGGTTCAGTAATTTCAATTTCTTCAAAATCCGGATTTTTTATTAATCCAAGTTCCTTTTTTTGCTTGAAATGCATTTCATAGCACTTTTTATAAGAATTAAAATTGGTATTAATGTGATTTACATAGAAGTTTAATTGTGAAGCTACCTCCTCTTTTAGTTCAGGATTATTCCCCAACTTTACTTCCAAAACAATAAAGTGATATTTGTTTTCCTCTATTTGTTTTAGTGCTAGAAGATCCATTCTTTTCCTTTTTAATTGAGTGTCAGTAACTTGACGGTCAATAATGATAAAATCTTCTCTATCTAAATTATCTGTAATTAATGATTGTTCAAAAGTAATTTCCTCACCGTTATTAACCTTTTTTATTCTTGATTCGAAAGCTTTAAGATGTTTTTTCTGAAAGAAAGGATGAAGTTGCTTGCTTGAAAGAGTAGTTTTTGCGTAAATTGTCTTCTTATATATCTTATATGTCTTGCTCGAATAGTACAACGGATTATCTGCTTTTGTGCCATCAAAAAATTTTTGATTTATTGATACTTCATAAGTGTCATTTTTTTTAGGGGCAACTCTTGCCATATTATTTCCTTTGTAGTATAGGTTGAAATAATCTTTTCTGATAGCAAAATCGTATTCACCATGTGAATTAGAAATTAATTTCACTAAAAAATTAAAATCCTTTTCAATCCTTTTAAAATTCTTTTTCGAAAAATATCTTTTCATAATTAATGTATTAATTCGTAATTAAATTCTCATATTTCTTCCTTCTTATTTCTAAATTTAAATAAATGGGGGGCAGAAAAGACATCACTCTTTTGTTATTTCAACTCCCCACTCGCTAAAGTGCAGCGACAAGTCCTTTCTGTCTCCGGTTCTTGGTTCATATTCAATGTTATTTTTTTATCTTATTGAGTTTCAGCTATTTCTCTTCTACTATTTCAGATATACGAAACGGAAATCTCCTTTTTATTTCAACGGCTTGTTTGTAATCGAGTAAATTATATTCTTTTGAATATTCTTCTTCAGAATATTCGTTTCTTAATTCATTAGCCGCTTCCTTTAGACTTGATAAAACCTTAAAATAATCGGTAAAAGTTGCCTTGTCATCTTTATATAAAATGACTATGTAATCAGGATTTTGTTGAATTAATCCTTTAATTTTTCTTTTTAATTGCTCTTTTAGAACCAATGTGTCATTGACTAAGTAATTGGACTCGGTATGTTTAATTTCTACACAATTTGGGAATTGAAAAATGCTTTCATATATAGCTATTGAATCAGCATCTTCAACATTCCAACAAGGTAAAGTGACCGGAAAAGAACAATTTTGATAATACCTTTGGTCATACTCGTGATTTGTCGGAACCACGGCATAAGCAATATTTGAAAAACCTAATTTTGACAACTCATTTTTCACTTGATTGACAAACTCCATTTTTATCGATTTATGAATATGCAAACGATATATTGTTCGATCACTGCTATATCTGTTTTTTTCAGACTTCCATTCCATAATCTTATCAAACAATTCATCAATGGGGATTATTTCATTATTTGCAATAATCAACGGTTCACTATGGGCTTGTTCTGTATCTGATTCAACGATGTAAATATCTGATATAGCGCCAAATAAATATTCATAACTATCAGTTTCAGGGAGTTCCAGGTTGTAGTTGTAATGTATGTTTTTATTCAGATAAATTTGGTTGATTGCTTTATAGTCAACCAGATTGATTCTCGAAAATCCAAAAGCAACAAGGGAGATCAGGAGGGCTGAACAGAGCATCCATTTTTGTCCTTTCCTTTTAAATGTTCGATTTATTGTATTCCATGTTTGCAAAAATAGGACAATAACAAGCAAAATAAACATCCAGTTGTAATCAGGATACAAGTTGAAAACATAAAATCCGCCATTGATTCCCAGAATTAAAGCAAAAATGGTAGCAACTCTTCCAAACCAGCTTAAAAAGAACCAATTCAAAGCCCTTTGGTCGTTTAAAATCGCTTGTCTCCTGTAATTCTGTTGTTTAAATATCCTTTTTGGTCGCTCAAACCAGAATGAGAAAGTAACAGATTGTCCGATAATGACAGCAATGTAGGCAAAAATCAGATTGTAAAAATAGACCTCTTTGTTGGTTAAAATCCACAAACCATAAGTGTCCAAAACTGAAAAAATCCGCAACAATTCCCGACTGAAGTATAAAAACGAATAGAATGTGTACGCAAAGAGTAGTCCAACTATAATCCCGATAACAATCTCAACCCTTGGTATTGGGAAGAAATCGGGTTCTTTATGAAGGAAATTCTTTTTCAACCCCATCGTAATACTGATTTTATTGCACAGGAATTTATTCAGCGAATGTACGATATTTTTGAATACGAAACAAAAATACGATAATATTTCGGATTTCGGATTTCGGAATAAAAAAAAGGCGGAAGGCGGAATGAATCAATTATGAATTACGAATTACGAGATCCTTTTCCTAATTGTTCCTGAGTCAAATTTCGCTCTTTTCTTGCCTGTTTGATTGCCTCTCCAATGAACTCTATTTGTAACTCATATTCAAATCTGTCCCTATTAGGAGTACCAACTTTTCCAATAAATTGATCTTGAACTTCATCTAATGTGTATGTTTTCATTTGTTATTTTTTATTGCTTGATTACTTAACATTAAACTTAACACATAATTTATTTGGCAAATATACTAAAAAACGGATTAGGATTGACTAGGATTAAAAAATTTTAGAATTATTAGGATGATTGCTCAGGCTTAATTGGATTATCAAGTTTTAAGGGTTGCTGTTTTTGCTGTTGTATGGTAATCATTTCAGCAAGTTCTTCTTCTGTTGGCAATACTGTTTTGTATTTTGATGCAAATAATTGTTTGTTTTCTTTTAAAATGGAATATTTAACAACTGTTTCATCTTTTTCCGTACAAAGAATGATTCCTAGTGTAGGGTTATCATCTTCGCCGCGTTTCAAGGCATCAAACATCCGAACATACATGTCCATTTGACCAATATCTGCATGTGATAACTTTCTGGTTTTCAAATCAATAATTACAAAGCATTTAAGGAGATAATTATAGAATACCAAATCGATGTAAAAATGTGAAGTTTCTGTACTGATTCGCATTTGACGGTCAACAAGTGAAAATCCCTTACCAAGTTCAAGTAAAAATTGTTTTAAATTGCTGATAAGAGCACCTTCAAGTAAAGATTCTTTTCCAGTTAAATTTTTCGGGACATTAAGAAATTCAGTAACATAAGGGTCCTTAATAAAATCAGCAGGATTTTGTTTGTCTGTTTCAGTTTCTACAGGTTGTTGAGAAGAAAGTAGACGCCGATAATATCCGGATTTAATATTACGTTCCAATAATCTTGAACTCCAATTTTGTTCGCTTGCTTCTTTGATATAATAATCTCTTTCAGCTTTGTTGTCAAGTCGCATTATTTGACGAATATTTGTCCAACTGAGATTCTCTACGCAGTGGGTAGAGAATTGATTAAAATCGGGAAATGTTTGATAAAATTGCCTCATATTCCACAAATTAGCTTCGGAAAATCCTTTCCCAAATGTATCGGTTAAATGCCTCGATAAGTTAGTTATGAGGTAGTCACCATAGTTTGCTTTGCTTTTCCCTTGTAATTCTTGCTCTACAATTCTTTTTCCGATTTGCCAATAAGTTCGTACCATCAGCGTGTTTACAGCTTTGTAGGCTCTGTTTCTTGATTGTTTAAGTAAATCGCTAATTTCAGCATAAAAGTTGTTCTCAGTTTTTGCTATTTCCATGTTTTTAGTTTAAATTTAGTTTATAAATATAGTTTTTAAGGAGTAGGTTTAGTTTAAAGAAAGAGCATTTAAACGACAATGAACTTGTAAAATTCACTTTGCAAATATACCACAAAAAGGATTAGGATTTATAGGATTAAAAGATTTTAGGATTAAAAGTCGAAAGGCGAAAGTCTTTGTCATAAATTGAAAGTTGAAAATTGAAAATATTTATTATCTTGCAGATATTCAAACAATTGTAAGTTATTTCTTCATTTTTCCTTCTACCTTTTACCTTCTACCTTCTACCTTGTCAAACCGTAATTCGTAATTCGTAATTCGTAATTGATTACACATGTTCAAAAAGATCAAATATTCCAGAGTGGGGTGGTGGAATAACTGGTGAGGAAAATATGATCTGCCCCCCAATTTTTTTTAATCAAAAATAAAGAATAAAAAAAGTAGTTAATATGGTGCAAATTATCCCATATTGATTAAATAGGTTCTTGAGTATACTTTATCCGGGTGTTCCAATTTTCCATAATCAGATAACTCTGAAGTTCATATCGCACCGTTGTCCGAACAGGTTTATGCTCAAACTCGCAATGAGGATCCATATTAAACTTAATCTTTTCATTTTATAATGTTTTGATTTTCCGATTCTTACGGTTTAATCTCTATCGGTGTACCAATTTTGACATATTCATAAAGTTCGTCAATCTCCTGGTCAGTTACTGCGATGCATCCTAAAGTCCAATCGCGAAGCAAATGAAATCTGCCAATCCATCCAAATCCATTCTTCATTCCATGAATCTTGATCAATCCCCCCGGACTCTTGCCCAAGCTATCGGCATGCTCAATGTCCGCTTTGTTGGGGTATGAAATTCCCAAATTTTTATGATACGCACTGTTGGGATTTTTATCATCGATAATATAGGATCCTTCGGGAGTTTTTTTGTCTCCCTCAAACTCCTTCGCTCCTTTTGGAACTCGTCCTAGTGAAATTTTGTACGTTTTGACAACCTGATCATTAGAAATCAGATCCAGGGTGCGTTGATGTTTGGTTACTACAATTTTATCAATGATAACAGAGGGATCCAGCGGTTTAAAGGGTTTGAAATAGAAAATCAACCCGTAAATGATCAATCCTAAAATTAAAAGTACAATGATCTTTTTCATTTTCGCGGAAGTTACATTGAGAGAACTTTGATCTAATCAGCGGACAAATGAATTGTTACATCACTGAGATAACAATGGTTAATAGTCCGATAGTGCTAATTACCGCTATTCTGCCAAAAAGTCCGATATAAAACTCTTCTTTTGTTTTCTTATATTCGGTCAATGCAATAGCCAGCACAAGCAAAGTAGCAATTAATCCGACAATGAGAAGAATTTTAGAACCGGGAAAATGTTGTAATTTGAACAGAATCCCTAAGCAAATCAATGAGATTGCCCATCCTGCTCCAATGGATCCAATAATTCTTTGAGTAGAAATATCTTTGTAGGATTCCTGTTTAAAGATCTCTTTAAAGCCAATCCGGTTGAATAGCGCAAATCCAAGGAAATAGTACAATAAAGCCAAAGTCGTCACGGAGAGAACCATGACAATTCCGGCTCCCGGAATGAAAGCAAGCTGTAAAATGATTCCAATTACAGCCAAAACTCCTAAAATTTTTTCAAGTTTGAACATGATGTTTGTTTTATATGGTTACTAATTTTGATATTTGTTTTTTTAAAAGTAAGTATTGACGGCAAATAGTGCTTCCAAAATTTGAAATTCATTATCCAAAGGACGATAATTAGTCCCCGAAATACCTACTCTTCTTTTTCTGATGTTTTTATCAATACCGAGTTCTTTGATCAGTAAACTATGTATGGCTTCAATTTTTGATACGGAGAGCGGAATCAGGTAGTCAGGGTTTTCAACTATGAAGTCAATCGCTTCTTTATGATTTAAGAGCATTGTTGCTTCTTCTTTTGTTTTGCCGGCTGCGGTTTCCTTTTCCTTAAGCAGTCTTTCCGTTTCCAATAGCGAATAAGTGTTGCCTTCAATTTGCGACGACTTCCAACTTAAATCGATCGCCAATCTTTCAAATTCCTTTTTATATTCAATTTCAGATAGGGGAGATATGTTATTCTCGAAATTCTTTTGAAGTGAATTTAATTCCTTCAATTCATTGCTTGTAAATAGATTACACTCTTTTAGAATTTCAGGTATGAGTTGTAAGTTAGAAGATTCGTGGTTTTTCTTTAAAAACTCAATAATTTCAAATTCTTTTTTGTCAATCATAGAGATTCAATTTACGGCTCACAAAGATAGTTGTTTTAGCTCAAATTGTCAAGATGTTGAGCTGTATTTTTTCAAAAAATGAGCTATAACATGATTTTGAAAGAACAGGGATAGGATATTTTTTATTTCGGATTTCGGATTTCGGAATGAAATGCGGATTTACGAATTACGATAGCTCTAAATTCTAAATTTATTTCCTCAATAACTTCTTCGTTGTGAAATATTTATTGTCAAATACGACAGTCAGGTATAACAGTTCGTTTGATGCACTTTGTGATAAATTGAGCTGTAATTCATGAGCGCCATCCGGATAGGTTCTATTGTCGCTTTGCAACACAATTTGACCCAGATTATTAGTCACGAAATAGGAGACATTGGTTGCATTGTTGAGATTGAACCTGACCATCACATCGTTTTCAAAAGGATTGGGAAACAGTTCAATTTGGTAAGGATTGCTGCCATCAATTTCATACTCGGTGATCGATACCGGATCGGCAGTTAACCAAACCTCATAAATGGTATTGTCGGCACTGGTTGTACTGGTTTGGTTGAACATAAACGGGTTCAAAGAGGGACTGTAAATGCCGCCATAAATATATCCGATCCTGAAGGAGTCGAGAGTGATCTCATTCAATTTGAAAACCTTGTTGGAGTAGTGAGGAAGCTCCATATTAGGGATAAATTCCGCACTAGACCCTTGTAATGCCGGCATCTCAATCGGCATCTGATATTCTGTGAGGTTGCCTTGCCCATCTCTGGTTAAACGACTGATCGTTTTAACGAACGGAACCATACTGTCCTGAACCAAAACTCCATCCTGATAATAGTATTGGCTCATTCCACCGAAAAAGAGAGAGTGCATGTGATTGCTACTTGCATCATACATGCAGGCAACAGCACTGTGATAATGGCTCAAATATTGATTGAACGTTGTGATGGGCGTGTATCCATTCTCGGTGATATCCACCGGATATAAAAAGGGCAAATCTATACCGATTTGAAAAACCCCTGATGAAATGGTCAAACCTTGCTCTCCGTTGGGAAATATTTGTGGCAGTAGATTGTAATCTCTGCGTCTTAAGTGAACAGGGTCTGTGATGGTTGAATAGTTGTAATAACTCAACTGTGAACCTGAATTATCAATATTGAATTTTCTGATCTGATTGGTGTATACCTGAGTGTAAGTGGGGTTTCCCATCGGATTATATCTCCCGTCAAATAGATGTCCCCCAACCATATAGAAGGTTTCATTGATTTTCTTCAAATGTGACCCGGTTACTTTGAAAATGGTGTCCTCAATCTGTTTAAAATAGGGCGTAATCGGTTGATTATCAATAATAGCGCTGATCAGACTGTGGACATTAACTGAAGTCAAATAAGGGTATGTAATATACTTATTTAATGAAGCAGAAAAACCATAACCGCCAATAATAAAGAGCGTATCATCATCTTGATAGAACACCATGTTGGTAGATTGCAGTTGCTCTTTCAGTCCTGTGGGTAAGCTGTTGACAGAAGCGCTCCAAAATTGATTATTCGGTACATCGACTACATAAATGTCGGTATTATTATGAGAAGCCGGAAAGGAATTGAATGGTTGTCTGGCATGCAAGCCATCTTTCCGACCACCAATAATCAACCATTTGCCGTTGTGCTGTGCAAAAGTGTAGGATTGTAAACCGGGTAGGTCTGTGACTGTAACAGGAACTAAAGTCAGTGCGTAATTAAAGCTACTTTGTCCAAAAGCATGAAAGCTTATTGTTAATATAAAAATCAGTAAAACTTGTTGCAGTTTTTTCATGTCATTACAATTTTGAACTGACATTATTTATTCAATTCCACCACCAAAATGCCGATTTTTTCGTTGTAGCCCATTACTGGACACACAATCTTGACTTTATTGGGTTCCTGATAAACGGTTGTGCCGGTTAGATTAGAATAAGTACCGGATTTGTTTTTTTCTCCCTCATATTTTTTGTCTGATGAAAGCAGAATGATATTGTCTTTCGGATTGATCAGTTGCACTAAATCGGCACCGGATTTGCGCACAAATACGCTGAGTAATTGGTTGAGATTTTCTGTATTATCCCTCAACAATTCGCTTCTTACAGACCATGAAAAAACTTCCGCTGCAAATTGAAGATACTCGATTTGTAAACTGTCAATTCTGCTCTCATATTGAGTGATTAATTCAGTTTTTTCTTTCTTGAAATTTCTTTCAGTAATCTGTTGTTTGATAAAAAACCAAATAAAAACTACGACTAAAATTAAAAATAAAACGGTTGCTGCTTTGTTGTTTTTAATAAATTTTACGAACCTCTTTTTGAGTCTGTTCCAAAAGGAATTTTCATTTGACTTTTTCTTTGCTGTGCCAGTTTGAGTTGTTCCCTGGGGTTGTTCTGCACTATTTGCAGATGCGTTATTGTTTTGATTTTCGTTTTCTAACGATTTGTTTTCTTCTGAGTTCATCTCTTATTTTGTTTAATGGTTGTTTGATTTGTTTTCTATTTTATTGATATTTAATTACTTAATAAATATCTGAATTTCAACTCTTCGCTCTTCGGGCACCATGGTTTTAGATGCAAAAGTATCTGCAAAGTTTTGTAGAAATATGGACTCTATTGGAATAATAGTTTTTATTTTAGAGTGAATATATTCCAACCGCTGTTGGGTCAGTTTTTTGTTGATTTCAGCACTCCCTTTGATGTCTGTATGCCCTGATAAGGTCACTTTCTCAACCTGTTTATTCTGAACAGCAGTTTTGATCTGTTTGAGTAGTTCTGTCTCATTTTTTGGTCTTGTTTTACCGCTATCAAAATAGGCTGTGAAAGTAATTGTATCTCTCTTTTGAATAATCAGTTGTTGCTTCTTCAATTGCCCTTTCAATTGCTGTAATGTGTCGTTTGTAGCAGCCAGTTCCCTTTGTAATGCAAAAAACTCAGGGATCGTATCAGGTGTCGGATCGGGAACAGCCACTTCTTTGGTGATGAAAATAGTATCTACTTTGTAGTCAGTTAGTTGTTGGATATTTAATTGGGTTTTTAACTTCTCTATTGTGTCGTTTTGAGCATTAAGAACTTGTTGCAATTCAAAAAGCTCCGGAATAGTGTCGGATGTTGTTGAATCACTAATAACAACTTCTTTAATGATGGTAACTGTATCCTTCTTATAAATAACCGATTGTTGGCTCCTCAATTGGCTTTTCAATTGCTCAATGGTCTCATTTTTGGCAAGCAATTCCCGATATAGGATAGCATTCTCTTTGGTTGCCTTCAAAGAAACCTGGACGGGGACCTGAACAGGAACCTCTGTAATGCTAATGATTGTGTCGGTACTTCTGGGTTTCTCTTGTGTAACCAGTATTTTATCAATTTTATCCAGTAGTGAATTAATGATTTGTTGCTGCTCTGCTATGGTTTTGTTTTGCTCGGCATAGTATGTGCTGTCATGACCAATGACCTGTTTTTCAACTAAAACAACAGTATCCCTTTTTTGGTCAGAACATTTTATTGTATCGTAGCTTACTATTTGATCTTCAACTGAAACAACAGTATCCCTTTTTTGATTGGCGTTCTCTGTACTGTCGAATATAACTATGTGATTATCAACTAAATCTATAGTATCTGCTTTATAATCAGGATATTCTGTGGTATCATATATAACTATCAGATTATCAACTAAATCCACTGTATCTACTTTATAATCGGAATGTTCTGTGGTATCATATACAACTATCTGATTATCAACTAAATCCACTGTATCTACTTTATAATCAGGATATTCAGTAGTATCATATACAACTATCTGTTTATCAGCTAGAGCTATTGAGTCAATAGTTTTTTCAGATTCTCTTTCTGTTCTGAGTGTTAATAATTGAGTAGTGTCCTTAATTTCAGTACGTTGTTTCTTTTTATGATCGATAAGAGAATCAGCAACCTGATCGGTAATGTCAGCTACGGTGATTTTAGCACTCTCAGTTGTATCATGGATAACCAACTGCTCTAGGGGAATTATTTTGTAGCTTGCAAATGCTGTATCAATAGGTGAACTTTGCTCAATACATTTTTCTGTAAGTATGCTGTCATCAACATACAAATTGATATAATGAACATATTGACTTTTGCATCCTATAAAGGCAATAGCCAAAAGTAGCCCTAAGAGAGCATAGCTTGCTTTTATTTTTTTATACCTAACCATAGATTTAATTCTAATGCCAATCCTGCAGTTGGAATGACTGATAAGTTATCAAACCCCTTACTCCCTTTTTGTCCCACAACAAGTACGCCTGCGTTAAACCGAACAACTTTAAACAATCTAAAACCTAATCCGGCATATACAGGCAAATTGATGCCTGGAGTAACAAACTCATTTCCATTTTTATCGACAACCGGTTTTAACAAAACTCCGGCTGAAACACCAAATGAGTCGAACAGTCTGGTTCTATGAGTCAACCGGCTTTTATTGCTAAATGGTATAGTTAAGCCTAATCCGGGAGTAAAATCAATGTTATGAACAGCTTTGTTATCGACTTTAACGGTTTTATCCCATGCATATACTCCAAAATTGATAGGGAGTGTAAATTGTGTTTTATCTGTTTCAACAGAAGTTACTTTTGCTACTCTGTAATGTTGCACCAATTGTGAACTTAAAAACGGCATCAGTTCTGAGCTAATGAGGTTCACCAAATATTCCACTTTGTCAGCTACCAATTGTTGCGCAGCCTCATTGACTTCGGAACGATCTGTTCTCCTTAGAACACGACCAAATCTAAACTCTCTTTGCTTCTTCAACTCCTCTAATACCAGTGATGTTGGAGCCTGAATGGGAATGGAGTTTTTAGATTCCTGGTTTTGGAATGCTTCTTTAATCAGTTCCTGGAGTTTGTTATATACCCTGTTTGGATTATTCACAACTACATCTCTTCCATCAAAGTAGATGTTGTTCATTAACAAAAATCGGATTCTGTCCTGCACATTTTTCAACAATAATTCTTTGGCATTGTTGGATAACATTTTGTAGGTAACAATCTCGAAGTCATATTTTGTGTTCGAGCGAAGAACGGGAGGAATGACCACATTAAAGGATTCAGAATTATTTCCATCGTAGCGGCTCCAAATAAAGGAGTGTAAAATATAACCTTTTCCCTCGTAATAAATGTTGACTTTCACAAATTCTATATCCCTAGAGGTTTCACCCAGGATAATAAAAGGCTCATCGTAAGGAATTTTTGGATTATTAAAAAAAGATCCCGATTCAAAATCCACCTTCACAATTCTTTCCTGCGCAAATAAGCAAGAAAACAGCAGAAGTAGGGTAGCAGTTAAAAAAAGTTTTTTCATGGTTTTATCTGTTATTTATAAATTAATTCAAGCTACAAAGGTACGATTAAATTTCGGATTTCGGATTTCGGAATAATTAAATTTAGAATTTATATTTTAGAATTTAGAATTACTTAATTGTCAGGAGTTTATACTCATTCCGCCTTCCGCCTTCCGCCTTTAAATTCTACCTTCTACCTTCTTCCTTCTTCCTTCAAATAGGTGTTTTTGCGCTTGAGAGAAGAGTTACAGAAAAATCAAAAGGGGAGTGGATGACCACCCCCCCTTATTTTTTTATTCCTAAATACAGAAGAATAAATATCAATGCGATATCATTTCGTTATTTTGTTCTTCTAAGTAGCATTCCGGGTTGAATAGATTTTCCTCCTTTAAATTGTGTAGCAGTAATAGGATTTCCATCTTCACCGAGTACCTTCTCTTCTTTAGATCGATATATGTTATTCCAGATTATTTTTTTATCGGCACTAACTTTTCCAACTCTTTTGTATTCTGTTAATCCTGTTTTTGGATTGACAATCATTTCAAGAACATCAAAAGATTCTCCTCCTTCAATACCTTCTTTCATTCCAATTTGTGCCGTAATTGGATTGACAGTTAGAATAGGTACTCTTGGTTTAAATATATCATATTCATCTTGTAATTCAGCAAATGCTTCGTCAAGATTTCTCACTGTCAGCACATGGACTAATTCTTGATCTTCCTTTGTTTCTGCAATTTCAAATGTAACCGGACTTGCATTATATTCTACACCAACAAATTCAAGAGTGAACAAATCGGATTGATCAAAAGCATCAGGATTTGACCATAAATCATTAAAAAAAGTGGCTGCAATTTCGTCATTCCAATTTAATCGATACAACCATGTTTTTGTCCATACTGAAAAACCTTCCTTAGCTTTTTCATATGTTGCATCAGCCCCTTTTAATGCCTGATTAAGTATCATTATTGGTTTACCACTCAATCTTTTACGTAATTCAGCTTTGGCTTTATCACGGGCAATGGCAGCAGCGGGTTCATTTCCTATAAATTCAAATTTTGTAAAAGTAATAAACGTATTTTTTAATAATTCTTCACCTGCATCACGAAGCGCAATCATATCTTTTGCGTTTCCTTGAGCAATACCAGCCTCTAGTTCAGAAGCATTATAGAATCCACGTTTTTGAATGATACTCATGTCAAACTTGCCCTCTTTACTGCGATTAAACCATGCTGCAACTACTTTGTTTGCCAGTTTATGTTTTTTGATTGCAATACCAATTTTTACTTGATATTCTTCTTCTTCAGTTGGCAAAACTACAGCCTTTGATTTATATTCATTCAAATACCTAAGAGGTTTAAAATCTTGCTCAGCTTTTGTAACTTGTGGCAATTTTTTTAAGGTATCTTTCAAAAATCCGGCATCCAAAAAATCTTGTTCTGATAAAACAATAGAATTAATATCTATAGATTTAAAATCAATATTATGCTCATTGTATAACACTGGAAATGTGTAGTTGTTCCATGTTTTCATTATGATATCTTTGTTGGGAAAATTATCATAATCTAATAGAATCATTGTTAATGAACTTTTGCGATATTGAAAATCATCGTTTGATTTTTGAGCAAATACTTGAGTAGTTCCTACTAAACAAGCTACTGTTAAAATTGTGTAAATTAATCTCTTCATATTTTAAAATTTAAATTTTTCTTACTCGTATGGCTTTTCAGAATACGCCTTATTGAATTATAATTTGTTGAATTTATAGGGTGAGATAAGGATACAATATTAAGGAGGCTCCACTATGCAAGTGCAGTAAAATAGTGTACTTTCTGACAAAACTTCGGTTGAAATATTGCTTTGTGATACTTTAATAATCTGTGTAAAATAGGATGAAAATTGTTTCAAAAACTGTGTAGTCGGTAGAAAATAAACAGCATCATGTCGGCTTGTATGCCGGTTTTCTATTGTTTTCGATACTCTCTTTCCTCGTCCTTTCACAAAAGTTTATTTTAAAATTTGATCTCTGTTGTTACCTGTTTTCTACATTTTTGGGTAGGGTATAATTCAGGCAGCGAATATACAAAATTTGTAAATATAAAACATATAATTCGCAATAATATTTTTTTGATTAATTTTTAAATAAAAAATAAAGGGGGGCAGGATGGGCATATCTCTTTTGTTATTTTAACTCCCCTCCTCTGGAAGAAGGAGGGGTGCCCGAAGGGCGGGGTGGTTATTCCCCACTCTGGAAAAGGGCAGGGACAAGCCCTGCCCCTACAACCGCGGTTAATTCAAATTTGTTATTTTGTAATTTTCTGAATGTCAAATATTTACGTCAAATGTTAATGTTTTGCATAATAACATCATGGGGGCTGTCTCATAACAAGGCGCCCCTTTTTCATTATTATGCGGCATACGCCATTTTTTCTCTATCCAACTTCTCAACTTTGCAATATGATAGAAAAAATTCCATACACACTTTTAGTG